>Ga0310345_10000097_pt1 | contig 182681 bp, 185 predicted proteins | sample HC15DNA20500_MG_FD_204667 | JGI IMG/M metagenome (GOLD analysis project Ga0310345, IMG submission 204667) | Marine microbial communities from station ALOHA, North Pacific Subtropical Gyre - HC15-DNA-20-500_MG | ecosystem: Environmental > Aquatic > Marine > Oceanic | place: Pacific Ocean... | reverse complement strand
GGGTCTCGACGTCGTCCAGCGCGGTCAGCGCGGGATGCTCGAACAGCTCATGCGGAGCGAAAAGGGCGGGCTGGGTTGTGAAGCTCTGTCTCATGGCCAACCATAGCAGGCTAAGACAACCAGAAGAGTCCTCAATGTTTCGCTGAGGTCTCTAATCACAAAAGCTCGGGCGTAAGCTTAAGCCGCCCGGTCAGCCGGATCGCGCGGCCTTGATCAGGTTGCCGCCGATGATGAGCTGCTGAATCTGCGTCGTGCCTTCGTAGATGCGGAACAGCCTGACATCGCGATAGAGCCGTTCGACCGCGCTGTCGCGCATATACCCGGCGCCGCCGTGAATCTGCACCGCTTTGTCGGCGACCCGGCAGGCCATTTCAGAGCAGAACAGCTTGGCGCATGAGGCTTCGGTCGACACCCGCTGGCCGGTATCGAACCGCCGCGCGACGTCACGCAGCATGGCCTCGCCCGCCTGGATCTCGGCCTGGTTGTCGGCCAGCATCGCCTGAACAAGCTGGAACTCACCGATCGGCCGGCCGAACTGTTCGCGTTGGGCGGCATAGCCGATCGCCTCGTGCTGGAGGCGCCGCGCCTGTCCGACGCAGACTGCAGCCACGTTGATGCGCCCCCGGTCCAGCGATTTCATCGCGGTGGCAAAACCGCGTCCCTCGATACCGCCGATGATCGCGTCGGCGGGCACGCGGACCTCGTCAAGATACACGTCAGCCGACCACGCCCCGGCCTGACCCATCTTCCTGTCCTTCGACCCGACCCGCAGGCCGGGCGTATCCGACGGCACGAGGAAGGCGGTCACATGGGCGTTCTTCGGCAGGGGGTCTTCGCTGGTGCGGGCCATCACGAGGAAAACCCCCGCCGTCGGCGCATTGGTGATGTAGCGCTTGGTTCCGGTCAGAACATACGTGTCGCCGTCGCGCACCGCCCGCGTCCGCAGCGACGCCGCGTCCGAGCCGGAGCCGGGCTCGGTCAGGCAGAAGCTTGTGACGATCTCGCCCGCCGCGATGCCCGGGAGCCATCGCCGTTTCTGCTCTTCGGTGCCGTCGGTGAGGATCGCCTGCGAGCCCAAGCCGAGGTTGATGCCGATCTGCGACCGGAACGCGGCAGAGGCCCATGTCAGTTCGAGCATCAACTCGATCTCTTCGGCGGAGCTCAGCCCGAGGCCGCCATATTCCTCCGGCACGGTGAGGCCGAACAGGCCCATCTTGCGCATGTCCTGCAGTATCTCTTCAGGCACAAGGTCGTTCTCCGCCACCTCCTCCTCGATCGGCACGAGGCGTTCGCGGGTGAAGCGTTCGACGGTGCGGCGGAATTGTTCGAGTGTATCGGCATCCATCGCTCAGACCCCGTCGAGGCCGACAAGCGCGATGGCAGCGACGTTCTGGTTGGGCATGCCGCCAAGGTTGTGCGACAGCGCCAGCTTCGGGTTGTCCTGCCGCTGTCGTTCCCCGGCGCGGCCAAGAAGCTGCAGGTAATTCTCGTAGATCATCCTGAGCCCGGACGCGCCGACGGGATGGCCGAAGCATTTCAGTCCGCCGTCGATCTGGCAGGGGATGCTGCCGTCGGCATCGAACTTGCCGTCTAGCACATCCGTCACCGCCCGACCCGGTTCCGAGACGCGCAGGTCCTCCATCGTCACCAGTTCGGTGATCGAGAAACAGTCATGCACCTCCATCAGGTCGATTTGCGCCTCGGGGTCGGTGACGCCGGCTTCCTTGTAGGCCTTGTCGGCGGCGAGGCGGGTGGTGTGGAAGTAACTGCCGTCCCAACCCTGACCCTGAAGCTCCCAGCCGTTCGAGACCGCAAGCTGCAGCGCCTTCACGGTGACGAGGTCGGTCTTCCCGAGGCTGCGGGCAATCTCGGGTGTCGTGACGATGGCACAGGCGGCACCGTCGCTGACACCGCAGCAATCGTAAAGCCCCAGCGGCGCCGCCACCATCGGCGCGTTCAGCACGGTGTCGATATCGATGCGCTTGCGCAGGTGCGCCTTGGGGTTCAGGGCGCCGTTGTCGTGGCTCTTGACCGAGACATGCGCCATGGCGCGCTTGAGATCGTCGCGCGAAATGCCGTGCCGGGTGCGATAGGCCTCGGCAAGCTGCGCGAAATTGCCCGGTGCGCTGCCGACGACGCCGATCATGTCGAAGGTCGTGCCCCTCGTGCGCACGGGCAGGCCGCCATAGCCGGTGTCCTTCAGCTTTTCCACGCCCACCGCCAGCGCGATATCCGCCGCGCCGCTGGCCACGGCGTAGACCGCGCCGCGCAGGGCCTCTGTGCCGGAGGCGCAGTAATTCTCGACCTTGGTGACCGAGACGTTATCGAGGCGCAGCGCCATCGACGCCGGAATCCCCGAGGGGCCGATATTGAGCGCGTCGAACCCCACCGAAAGCCACGCCGCATCGATGCGGCCGGTCTCTATGCCCGCATCCTCCAGCGCTTCCTGATACGCCTCTACCATCAGGTTGTCGGCATCCGCCTCCCAGCGTTCGCCAAACCGCGCGCATCCCATTCCGAGGATCGCGACCCTGTCCTTGATACCACGTGCCATCGTCTATCCTTTCCCCGCTCAGCCGGCGGGCGCCGCTTTCCAGAAATACCGCCGGAAGCCTCGCATCTCGTCGAAAGACTTGATCCGGAACATCATTCGCATCGGCTGCCCGACCTCGAGCGCCTCGGCATCCGCATCACAGAATTCCGCGTACATCCGGCCGCCGCCATCGAACTCGATCATCCCGTAGCAGCCCGGCGGATCAAGCGTGTAGGTCAGCCGGTCGGCGGTATAGGTGACGATCTTTGCCTGCCGTTCGGCGAGCTTGTAATCCTCCTGCGATCCGACCGCGTGGGCGTTCGGATTGACGCTGATGTCGCTCTTGGGAAACTGCACCGCGCCGGTCCGGGTGCAGCGCCCGCCGATCAGGCCCAGCACGGCCTTTCGGTTGCGCCAGAGGGCGGCCATCGGCTGTTTCTGGTCGAACTCGGCGCGCATGCCTTTCTCGATGGAGATGCGGTCGTTGAAGACGAGAAACTTCATGTAATTGTCGGTGACCTCCCGCCGTGCCAGCCAGTCGGACACCGTCAGGCGGGGCCGGTGCCCGCCTTCGGTGCGGCGCAGGATCAGCACGTCGCAGCCCGAGCCGAACCCGGCGGCAAGGATGATCTCGCCCGCCTTCGCAATGTCCAGCACATGCGACAGCATCAGCGGCGCATGCGCGCTGCCGGCCTCGCCGATGGTCGCCGCGAAGGTGTCGGTCGCCGCCTCCGCCGGGATGCCGGTTTTCCGGCAAACCAGCGCCTGTGCCCCTTTCAGGGGGGAGGGCATGATGAAATGGTTGATATCCGACGCCGCGATCCCCGCCTTTTGCAGCGCGTCCGAGATGGCATCGGGCACGATCCGGCCAAAGGCCTCTTCCCTGACCCAGCGGCTTTCCCAGTTATAGCTGTGGTCGCGGTCCTGTTCGCGGTGCCGGTCGACGAAATCGAAGGTCACGGAATGGGTGGTCAGCACCTCCGCCGCCCCCGGCCCGTCGCCCAGAACGAAGGCCGCGGCGGCGTCGCCCTGATGCATCTCGTCTTCCGAGGCGGGCAGGGCAAGCGGGCGCTCCGAGGCGATGCACAGGGTCTGCCGCCCCGCGCCGCCGCGCAGCGACTGGACCAGCGCCGACAGGCCGGCGCGTTGACCGCCGCCGCAATCCATGGCGAAGATATCGTCGCGCAGCGTCAGCGCTTCCTTCACGATTGCCGCGTTCTGGCGTTCCGCGAACGGGGCCGTGGCCGAGGCCAGCACGATGCCCTCGATCTCGTCGCGGTCGCGTCCGTCGAGACAGTTGCGCGCGGCTTCGACGGCCATGGTGACCGGGTCTTCATCCCAGCTTGCGAAGGCGCGTTCGCCCTTGGCCAGACCGCGCAGGCCGGGGGCGAACCACGCGTGCGCCCCGGCGATGGCACGGCGCTCGAGCCGCTGACGCGGGACATAGGCGCCAAAGGCAAGTATAGAGGTCATGTCGTCTCCTCGAATTCGGCATAGCCGTTGTTGAGAACCAGCACGTCACGGTCTTTCACCGTCGCCTGAAATGCGGCGCGCCCGGCGGCTTCGCGCCAGCACGTCACCACGATGGTTTCACCGGGATAGACCGGGCGCGAAAAGCGACAGTCGATCCGGCGCAATGCCTCCGGATTGCCGCCACAGAGCAGCCTGACCAGCGCGCGTGTCGCTACCGCATAGGTGCAAAGACCATGCAGAATCGGCCGATCGAAGCCGCCCGCCTGCGCCACCTCGGGATCGACATGCAGGGGGTTGTAATCCCCCGATAGGCGATAGAGCAGCGCCTGACCGGGCAGGGTGGGCAGTACCAGCGTTTCGTCCGGCGCGCGCTCGGGGATCGGGTGCGGCACCGGCGCGCCGGTGGAGTCGCCGCCAAAGCCCCCGTCGCCGCGCAGGAACGAGCCCTGCACGACCGTTGCCACGAGTTCGTCGGAGCGTTCATCGAAGATCTCGCGCCGCGAATAGACCAGCGCGCCCTTCTTCGCCCCCTTGTCGAATATGCCGTCGATGGACGTCACACCGCGCAGCCGGCCCTCGACGGGCAGGGTGCGGTGAATGCGCACCGATTGCTCGCCATGTAGAATTTTCTGCCATGCGAGGCCGAACCGCTCTTCCTTCTGCCAGAACCCCGGATAGGCAAGGATGCTGGCCATGCTGGGCAGGGCGGCGAGGCTTTTCTCATAGGCCAGACTCATGGCTTCCGGCCCGGCGGGGTCGTTTAGGCCGACCCCCGCTCCAAGCGCGTAAAGCGCCGTCTGCTGCCATGTCAGGTCATGGCGCGTTTCGATCGGCATATGCCGGTGCATCAATTCCGGATCAAGCGGCATGATCGGTCCTCAGATCGGGTCCCAGGGGAAAACCTCGGCGGATTTCTGCAGCGGATGAAAGCTGGCCCTGAAGGCGGGGATCAGGTCGGACGCGATGCTTTCCACCGTCCAGCCCTCGCTGCGATGCGCCGAGCGGATCGGCAGGGGGCGGTTGAACAGGAATATCTCGTTCTTGCGGACGGAAAAGATCTGTCCGGTCACGTCGCGGCTGGCATCGGCGCAGAGAAAGGCGGCCAGCGTCGCCACCTTGTCGGCGCTCATCGACTTGAAGCGTTCCACCCGTTGCTTTTCGGCCTCGGTGGTGGCGGGGATGGCGGCTGTCATCCGGCTCCATGCGAAGGGGGCGATGCAGTTCGACCGCACGTTGTAGCGCTGCATATCCAGAGCGATGGAGTTCGACAGGCCCACCACGCCCATCTTGGCGGCCGAGTAGTTCGCCTGTCCGACATTGCCGATCAGCCCCGAAGTCGAGGTGAAGTTGACGTAAGAGCCGGATTCCTGTTCGCGGAAATAGCGCGCGGCGGCCTTGGCGACGTAGAAGTAGCCGTTCAGGTGTACGTTCACCACGGCCTGCCAGTCTGTGATCGACATCTTGTGAAAAATCACGTCCCGCAGGAAACCGGCGTTGTTGACCACGGCATCGATCTGACCGAACCGCGTCACGGCATCCTGAATGATCGATTCCGCGCCCTCCGGCTCGGAGATCGACGCGCTGTTGGCCACGGCGGTGCCGCCGGCCTTTTCGATTTCCGCGACCACCTCGTCAGCCGGGCCGCTGCCGCCGCCTTCGCCGCTGGCGGTGCCGCCGAAATCGTTGACCACCACGGCCGCGCCTTCACGCGCGCAGAGCAAGGCGACCTCGCGCCCGATTCCCCGTGCGGCGCCCGTTACCGCCACGACCCTGTCTTTCAGCATGTCCGCCACTCTACGCTCTCCCTCTCAATTTGTTTGAAGTGCCGGCGGAGGGCCGGCAATCTGACGTTGACAAAATAATACTACTAAGTATATTTTTTCAAGAGCGAAGTGGCGCCCGTTATCCGGCGCCCCCAAATCCGGAGACACAATGACTGTAATTTGGGAACCGTCTTACAGCGACGACGCCCTGCGCTGGAGAGCGATCGCAACCGACCTGACCATACGCGAATTCGCGACACGCGCCGCTGAGATCGACCAGAGCCAGCGTTACCCCGTTGAAAATGAAGCCCTGTTGCGCAGTTCGGGCATCGCGTCGATGTTCCTGCCCCGCTCGCATGGCGGCGGCGGCGCCTCGCTCGAGGCGTTCGGCGCCGTGGTCGAGGCCATCGCCCATGGCTGCGCCTCGACCAGCGGGATCGTCGCCACCCTGCAGCTTGGCGCGACACCCGTGCTGCTTGCGGGGACGGAGGAGATCAAGAAGAAATACCTCACCTTCTCGCCCGAGGGCGAGGGCAAGACCATCTCCTTCGCGCTCAGCGAGCGTGGCGCGGGGTCCGACCCCGCCCGGCTGGAAACAAGGGCGGTTCAGGAGGGGGCCGACTGGTTCATTCAGGGCGAGAAATGCTGGATCGGCAATGGCAGCAATTGCGATGCCTATGTCGTTTTCGCCCAGACGAAACCCGGTTCCGGCAGTCGCGGCATTGCCGCCTTCCTCGTGGACAAGGACACGCCGGGCCTCGTGGATGACCAGCGCGAAGACAAGATGGGCATGCGCGGCACGATCAACGCCGTCGTGCAGCTCGATTGCCGCGTGCCAAATGACCAGATGCTCGCCCCGCCCGGCGAGGCGCTGAAACTGGCGCTCAAGACCTTGAACGTCGGGCGGGTTTCGGTGGCGTTCCAGTCGCTCGGCCTTGCCCGCGCCGCCTTTGATGCGGCGGCCGATCACGCGGTCAGGCGCGAGACCTTCGGCAAACGGCTTATCGACCATCAGGCGCTCAGCTTCCGGCTGGCCAATCTCGCCACCCGCATCAGCGCGGGGCGCATGCTCGCGGTCGAGGCGGCCCGCGCCTACGACCTCGGGCAGAATGTCGTGACCATCGGCGCGCAGGCGAAACTCTTCTGCTCGGAAACGGCCCACGAGGCGGCCGACCTCGGCGTTCAGATATTGGGCGGGCAAGGCTACGTGAAACCCTCTATTGTCGAACGTATCTATCGCGACCAGAAGGCGACCGAAATCTACGAAGGCACGTCGGAGATTCAGCGCGTCGTACTGGGACGGGCGATAAAGGCAGAGTATCTGGAGAAGGCAAAAGAGACATGCAAAGAGGCAATGTAGCCGCCGCCGAGCGCAATAGACTGTCCCCCAAGGCCGAGCGCCGCCGTCGGATCATCCTCGACGCCGCCGCGCAGGCCTTCATGCAGAAGGGCTTTGCCCCGACCAGCATCGACGACGTCGCCGATGTGCTGGGCGCGACCAAGGGGCAGATCTATTACTATTACCGCAGCAAGACCGACCTGTTCTTCGATGTGCACCTTGCCGCCATGGAAATGGACATGGCGGCCATCAAGGAGGCGCAACAGGCGCATGAAGACCCGCTTGCCCGCCTGCGCGCCATGAGCGAGGCGCATCTCAGCGTCATTGTCGAGAATTTCCCCTATCAGCGCGTTGCGGTCCAAAGCGTCGAGATGCACATGGAAGGACAGACGACGGAAGAACAGCGCGACCGTATCCGCCACCTGCTGAAACTGCGCGACGAATACGAGGGGCTGTTCGCCGGTGAAATCAACGGCGCGATGAAGGCGGGCGCGATCCCGCAACAGAACGTCAAGCTCGTGGTCAAAGCCTTTCTCGGCGCGCTAAACTGGACAACCTTCTGGTTCCGTCCCGAGCATTCCAAGAGCGCCAAGGAAAACGCCGTGCTCATCGCGTCGATCACGCAATTCGCCATGCAGGGGCTGGGAGGCAGGGCATGAATCAGACGCTGGCCCACACGGCCCGGGCCGATGTCTGGGACAAGGTGGAACTTCGCAGCCGCGACCAGATCGCGACGGATCAGCTTTCCGCCCTCTCGCGCCAGCTCGATTACCTGTATCGCAACAGCCTGCATTACGGCGAAGTTCTGAAGGAGGCCGGGTTTGCCCGGGGCGACCTGAAGAGCCTCGACGACCTGCGCGGCCTGCCGATGACCGCCAAAGCCGATTTCGTCGCTTCCGTCGCCAAGGCGCCGCCCATGGGGCGGTTCGTTGCGGCGCCGCGCGAAGACTTGCGGCGTATCCATTTCTCCTCCGGCACCACCGCCGCGCCGATGCCGCAGTTCTGGACCCAGTTCGACCTTGACCGCTGGGCCGACCTCTATGCCCGCAATGCCCATGCCCAGGGCGTGGGGCCGAGCGACGTGTTCCAGTGCCTCTTTACCTATGCATGGTTCGTCGGCGGTCTCGGCGCGACGATGGGTTACCAGCGCGCGGGCGCGACCTGCATTCCCGCAGGCAGCCAGGATACCGAACGCCAGATCGCCACGATGACGGAGTTCGGAACGACCGCGCTCTGCGGCACCCCGTCCTTCATCATCCACCTCGGGGAGGAGATGCTGCGCCGGGGTATCGATCCGGCGGCCACGAAGGTGGACAAGATCATGGTCGGCGGTGAACCGGGCGCCGGTGTGCCCGCCACCCGCAAGCGTATCGAAACGCTTTGGAACGCCGGATGCTTCGATGCCTATGGCTGTCTCGAGTTTCAGCCGATCGCCGGCGAATGTGCGCATCGCACCGGCCCCCATATTGCCGAGGATTTCGTTCATGCCGAGATTCTCGACCCCACAACCCTGTCGCCCGTGCCCGACGGCACGCCGGGTATGCTCGTCGTCACCCATCTCGACAAGCAGGCCGGGCCGCTCCTGCGCTGGAAAACCAACGATATCGTCGTGCGTGACAGCCGGCCCTGCAGTTGCGGCCGGACCCATGCGCGGCTGATCGGGGGCGTGCGCGGGCGAGCCGACGATATGCTGATCGTCCGGGGGGTCAATGTTTTCCCCTCCGCTATCGAGGATGTCGTGCGCTCGATCGGCGGGCTGGCAGATGAGTACCAGATCATCGTCGACGATTCGGTGCGCGACGGGGAAACCGGGATGCTCAAAGGTATCCGGCTGAAGGTCGAGGCACCGGGCGGAACATCGGCGGAAACCGTCGCGACCGAGGTCAAGCGCGCGCTCAACATCCGGGCCCATGTCGAGATCGCGCCGTCCGGGTCGCTGCCCCGGGCCACGCATAAAGCCCAGCGTCTGATCCGGAACGGATGATGGCGCGGCGGGTCGAGATGCTGGCGTCCAACAGCCTCGCAGGGCGCCGTTTCACCGTTACCGGCGCGGGCACGGGGATCGGCCGGGCCATCGCGCTTCGGCTTGCCGCCCTCGGCGCCACGGTCGGCGGCATGGGCCGGCGCGAGGAACCGTTGCAGGAAACGCTTTCTATGGCAGGGCCGGGCCGCTTCGTGCCCCTGCCTTGCGATATCCGCGATTACGAAGCCGCCGCCCGGGTCATGGCGACTTTCGCCGAGGGAGGTTTGGACGGGCTGGTCAACAATGCCGGGGGGCAGTTCTATGCCGCGGCATCCGACATATCCGTCAATGGCTTTTCGGCCGTGGTCGACCTCAACCTGACCGCGCTTTTCGCCCTGACCACCGCCGCGCAGCCCTACCTTGCGCAATCCGGCGGAGCGATCGTGAACATGTCGATCGTCGGCGCCGAACGGGGGGCGCTTGGTCTCGCCCACGCCGTTGCGGCCCGGTCCGGCGTGGCGGGGCTGTCCAAGGCGCTGGCGCTGGAATGGGGCGCCGACAGAATCCGGGTCAATTCCATTGCCATCGGCACCGTGGAGACGGAGAGCTTCCGCGCCGCCACCGCGGAAAGCCTGCGCCGGGATCTGGCCGACCAATCGCCTGTTCCGCGCCTCGTCGACGCGGCGGAAGTGGCCGAGTTGACCGCGTTCCTGCTGTCGGACGCCGCGGAAATGATCACGGGCCAGACGCTTCGGCTGGATGGCGGGGCCTTCCTTGCCGGGCCCATCGATATGCGCCCCGCCAAAAAGGATGTTATGCATGAGTGAGGACGCTTCCCTCGTTTTGACCGAAGATCGGGGTCTGGTGAGGGTTCTGACTATGAACCTGCCCGAAAAGCGCAATGCGCTGTCGGTCGAGTTGCGCGACGCGCTGGTCGCGGCGGTCGAGGCGGCCTATGGCGACACCGCCGTTCGCGCCGTCGTCCTGACCGGTACGGGGCGGAATTTCTGCGCCGGCGGCGATCTCGACGGTCTGCCGGTAAAGGACCCGCTGGCGACACGTGCGAGGCTCGGCGTCTCTTACGGCCTCGTGCGGACGCTGGCGAGCGGGCCGAAGCCGGTGATCGCGGCGGTGAACGGCAACGCTTTCGGCGCGGGGCTGTCCTTGGCCATGGCCTGCGATTACGTTCTCGGGACCGCCCAGACCCGGTTTTGCACCGCTTTTTCGAAGGTCGGGCTGATGGCTGATCTGGGGCTGATCTGGACCTTGTCGCGGCGGCTGGGGCAGGGGGAGCTTCGCCGCCACCTGATGTGCGCGCCGGTGATCGATGGGGCAGAGGCCGGCCGGGCCGGCATGATCGACCGTTTCGTCGAAGACGAGAGTGCGCTGCGCGACGAGGCGATCGCGATGGCCGAAGAGTTCGCCGCGGCGCCGCCCGTTGCCGTGGCGCTGACGAAATCGATGTTGGTGCGTGGCGGCTCGCTCGACGACGTGCTTGCGGCAGAGCTGACGGGCCAGTGCCTGCTCTTTTCCAGCGCCGACTACGAAGAAGGAAAGCGTGCGTTTTTCGAGCGCCGCTCGCCCGAATTCAAAGGGTCTTGAACGTCCATTTTCCCGCTCTTTTGCGGGACGCCATGCATACAGGAGGAAATGCCATGGAGATTGTCAGACTTTCCGCAGGGCTCGGAGCCGAAATTCGAGGGGTCGACCTCACTCAGCCCATCGATGACCCGACCTTCGAAAAGATCGAGAAGGCGTGGCAGGATCACCTGATCCTGCTGTTCCGCGATACCAACCTGTCGCACCAGCAGCATATCGACTTCAGCCGCCGCTTCGGCCCGCTCGACGACCACCGGACCATCCCGAAATTCCGCGACGAGGAGTTTCATGAGATCCTGCCAGTCATCAATAAGGAGGTCGACGGACGCAAACAGCCGGTCGGGCGGCAGTGGCATTCCGACCTGTCGACCACCCTTTACCCCGCCCGCGGCTCGATGCTGCGGTGCGAGGTTGTCCCCGAGGTCGGTGGCGACACGATGTTCACCAACATGTACCTCGCCTATGAGACCCTGTCGGACACCTACAAGGACATAATCGAAGATTTGTGGGGCGTTCAGGACATGACGGTTGCGCGCCATTCGCAGGGACGCGACCTGACCGAAGTGCGCAAGGCCAACCCGCCCGTGGCGCAACCCGTCGTGCGGGTGCACCCGGAAACCGGGCGCAAGGCGCTGTTCGTCTCCGAGATGACCACCACGGGCATCGTGGGCATGTCCCAGGAGGAATCGCAGCCGATCCTCGATTTCCTGTTCCGGCATTCCGTCCGCCCGGAGTTCACCTACCGGCACCGTTGGTCGCCGCAGGACATGATCGCATGGGACAACCGCTGCACGATGCACCTCGCGCTGGACGACTACGACCTGTCATTGCCTCGCAGGCTTTACCGCACGACCCTTCTGGGCGACCAATCCGGGTACCTCGTGAACTGACGGCCGCGACAGTGAATTCATGCGAGAGTTTGACATTATGATACTACGCAGTATGATATTTCTTGCGAGGAGGGGCCCGGAGCATGATTCTGCGTGCGAGCGGCCCGAGAACATGGGAGGAAAACCAATGAACAAGACCAGACGCACTCTGAGTGCCTTCGCGACACTGCTGGCCACGGCCGCCGCCACCGCGGCACCGGCACAGGAAAAGATCACCTTTGCCCTCGGCACTACGGTGATCGACGCCTCACAGGCCAACAACACTTCGGTGCCCCAGCACCTCAACTGCTGGGAAGATGCCGGCCTCGACGTCGAAATTCAGCCCAGTCGTTCAAGCGCCGCCGTACAGGCGCTTGTCACCGGCGGCGTCGATTTCGTTCTGGCCGGCCCCGCCGCCTCGATCGTCGCGGCCTCGAAAGGCGCCGATGTGCAGGCGGTCTACCTGAACATCCGCAAGAATTTTGTCTTTCTCACCGTGCCCGAAGACAGCGACATTCAGAGCCTCGAAGATTTCAAGGGCAAGAATGTCGGCGTCTACTCCTACGGGGCCCAGCAATACCGCGTCTTCCGCGGTATGGTCGCCGAAGCCGGCCTCGACCCGGATGAAGACGTGACATGGCTCGAAACCGGAGCAGGGGCACAGGCCGTCGCCGCGCTGGAATCGGATCGCGTCGACGCATGGGGCACATGGGATTCCCAGCTTGCCACCGCCGAGAACATGGGGCTCAAGTTCCGCCGCTTCACCACGCCCGAAGCGGAAAAGCTGAACTGGGGAAGCTCCGTCTTCACCACCAAGGCCTATGCCGACGAACACAAGGAAGCGGTCGGCGACTTCCTTCGCTGCATTGCCGAGGGCACGGCCTTTACCATCGCCAATCCGGAGGCCGCGATCCGGGCACACTGGGAAATCTATCCTGAATCCAAGCCCTCCAACCTCTCCGACGAAGAGGCGATGGCCCAGGCGCTCAACATCGTGAACACACGTATGGAATTCGTCGATCCCGGTCCGGATGGCGTTTTCGGCCTGATGCCCGAAGGCTCTGCCGCCGCGACGGTCAAGTTCATGCGGGACAACGATATTCTCGAAGACGATGTCGATCCCGAAACGCTCTTTACCAACGAATTCGTCGAGGCCACGAACGATTTCGATCGCAAAGCGATCGAGGAAAGGGCCAAGTCGGAGTAGTAGTCAGGTAACGGAGGGAGGCCGTTTTCATGAGCAAGACAAGCGAACTGCGCAGCTATCTCGATGCACCGGAACTCACACTGGTTCCGGGCTGCCACGATGCGCTGGGCGCACGGCTCATCGAGTCGGCCTCCTTTCCCGCCGTCTATATCTCCGGCTTCAGCTTCGCCTCGAGCCGGGGAAAACCCGATATCGGCATCCTGACGATGCGCGACGTGGTCGAACGCGCGGCCGAGATCGCACAGGCTGTCGATCTGCCGGTTATCACCGATGCCGATACCGGTTACGGCGGGCCGAACAACATTTCCGAATGCGTCCGCGCGCTCGAACAGGCCGGTCTGGCCGGGCTTCACCTCGAAGATCAGGTCATGCCGAAGAAATGCGGCGCGATGGCGGGTAAGCAACTGGTCGATGACGCGGAAATGGCGCTGCGCATTCAGGTCGCGCTTGACGCCCGCACCGACCCCGATTTCCTGATCATTGCCCGTACCGATGCCCTGACCCTTCACGGCATCGACGAAGCCGCCCGTCGTTGCAAGGCGATGGAGGCGGCCGGTGCGGACGCGGTGATGGTGCCTTCGCTCTGTTCCGTGGAAGAATTCGAAACCATCACAAACGCCGTCGACGTGCCGGTCATCTATCTCGCCGCGGAAACCATCCGCCCGATGTTCGGCCGCGATACGCTGCAACAGGCCGGATTCTCGATGGCTTTCTACCCGCTGACGCTGATCCAGATGAGCGTGGCCGCGCAGCGCCATGCCCTCTCCAGCCTGCTTGAAACCGGCACCACCGAACACCTCATCGACGCAATGGAACCGTTCTCGGAGATCGGAAAGCTGGTGGGCAACGAAGAGGCCTCGGCGTTGGAACAGCGCTTCACGCACAAGGATGGCGGCGCATGATAAGCGGCGCGATCAGCGTTTACTCGGCCCCCGGCTGCAGTTCCTGCCTGCGGGTGAAGGAGTTCCTCAACACGCGCGGCATCGCATTCGCTTCGGTGAATGTCGTGAGCGATTCCGGCGCGATGGACCGGCTCGCCGGCTTCGGCGCCCGCAGCGTGCCGGTGATCGAGCGCGACGGCGCCTTCGTCTATGCGCAATCCAACGCAGATATCGTTGAATTCCTGGGGCTAGACGAGGCCGCCGAGCAGATGCTGTCGCCGGAGGTGCTGGCTGAACGGCTCGATATTATGCTGCGGGCCACTCTGCGCTATCTGCCACAAGTGCCGTCGCACCTGCTGCATGACCGGTATCGCAACTTTTTCGCGCCACATAACCTTGCCCATCACATATTTCGCGTGGGCGAGGCGTTCATCGAGGCCGACCGCGACGCTCTCGACTATTCCTATGAGCTGATGATGCGGGGCACCCATGGCGCCGGGCCGGCCGATGATATAGCAGCCTATGGCCGACGGGTGATTTCGCAACTCGACACATGGCGCGTGCAGGCCATTCCCGGCGATTTCACCGCCCCGGTCACAACCTATTACGGCTGCCAGAGCCGGCACGAACTGCTCGAACGCACGGCATGGCACACGGCCCAGCATACACGGCAGATGCAATCCGTTCTGACCGATAACGGCGTCGCCCCGGACGAGCCGCTGCGACCGGACGACCTGAACGGTCTGCCGCTGCCCCGCAACGTCTGGTCGGAAGACGAAACGCCTGCGGAAAGCGAGGCTTGAGATGGCGATGACGCTCATCGAGAAGGTTCTGGCGCGCTGCGCCGGGCAGGATCGCGTTCGAAGTGGCGAGGTGGTCTGGGTTCGCCCCGATCTGGTAACAGTGCCCGAGGTTGCCTTTCCGGCCTACGTCAAACGCCTGCGCGGCGTCGGTTTCGAACGGTTCGCCGACCCTGAAAAGGTCGTGGTGGCCATCGACCACGAAGTGCCCGCCCATTCCCAGGCCGGGGCCGAGCGCAACCGCCTGACGCGTCAACTGGCACGGGAGATGTCGGTCGGGCACATGTTCGACAGCGAAGGCATCACGCACCCGCTGATCATCGAACGCGGCCTTGTCCGGCCCGGCGATTTCGTCGCCGCCGCCGACAGCCACACGGCGGTAATCGGTGGGGCCGGCGCGGTGGGCGTGCCGTTCGGCTTTGAAACCGCGCTGCTGATGGCGACCGGAAAGATCTGGGTCATGGTGCCGGAGACGATCCGAGTGACCCTGACGGGCAAGCCGCGCCCGGGCGTCGGCGCCCGCGACATCGCGCTGGCGACGATGCAGCACCTGAACGAGACCGATGCGAGCTATCGCCTGTTGGAATTCACCGGCGACGGCATTTCGCAGATCCCGTTCTGGGATCGCATGACGCTTTGCGGGCTGTGCATAGACATAGGCGCCAAGTCGGCCGTGGTGCCTGCCGACGACGTCGCCTGCGAGGCTCTGGCGGAGCTTGGCGTTGCCAACCCGGAACGCGAGGCAAGCGACCCCGATGCCCATTTCGTTCAGGAGGTGGCGATCGACCTCTCCACGCTCGAACCGCTGGTCTCGGTGCCGCCCTCGCCGACCCATGTCCGCCGAGTCTCCGACATGCGGGGCACGGCGATCCATCACGCCTATCTCGGGTCCTGCGCGTCCGGCACGCTGGAGGACCTTCGCGCCGCCGACGCGCTGCTTGCCGGGCACAAGGTTAAGGAAGGCGTCAAATTGCTGGTCATCCCGTCGACGCGAAAGACCTATCAGCGGGCGATGGAGGAAGGCATCCTCGCCCGCTTCACCGACGCAGGGGCCACCGTGCTCGCGCCCACCTGCGGCCCCTGTTTCGGCGGGCTGGCCCAACTCTGCGCGGGTGAGCGGCGCATCTCGACCAGTACCCGCAACGACCCTGGCCGCATGGGCAGCACCGAGGCCGAGATATTCCTCGGCAGCGCGCTGACCGTGACCGCCTCGGCGATCACCGGACATATCTGCGGGGCAGGCGATATCGGAAAGGCGCGGCATGATGGAAGCGTATAAAGGCACCTGCTGGAAGCTGCCTGACGGCGTGTCCAGCGATCAGCTGATCGGCCCGTCCCATGTCTTCGACTTCGAGGCCGAAACCCTGCGCAAGCACTTGCTGGAAGAGGTCGACCCGAGGATCGCCGCCGAGGCGAAACCGGGCGATGTTCTGGTCGCGGGCCGCAATTTCGCGCAGGGCAGCAACCACAGCCACCCGTTCATCGCGATGAAGGCAATGGGGCTGGGCCTTCTCTGCCGCTCGATCTCGCGCGGGCCATATAGGCTGACCATCTTCATGGGTGTGCCGATCCTGACGATCACCGAAGAGATTTATACCGCGCTGGAGCATCGCAGCCGGATCGAGGTTGATTTCACCACTGGCGACATCAAAGCGCTCGACATGGGCGCGGAATTCCACGCCGAAGCCCTGCCGCTGCACCTGCTTGAGATCGTCACGGCCGGCGGCGGCTTTGAACATGCGAAAGCGCAGGAACAGGAACAGAACCCGCAATGAAAAAAGCCGTACAAGTACAACAGGACGAGCCGGTCGCACGCCCATCGGTCATCGAGATCCGGAACCTGCAGAAAATCTTCGCCGCCCGCGATGGCCATCCCGTCCAGGCGCTCAGCTCCGTTTCGCTGGATATCGCCAAGGGCGAGTTCCTGACCATCGTCGGCCCCTCCGGTTGCGGAAAATCCACCCTGCTGCGGCTCGTGGCGGGGCTGGTCGACCCGACCGAAGGCAACCTGCTGCTGAACGGAAGCCCGATCACCGGGCCCCAGCGCGACATGGGCATCGTCTTCCAGTCGCCGGTCCTGTTCCCGTGGCGCAGCGTGCTCGACAACGTCCTGCTGCCTGCGGATGTTCTCAAGCTCGACAAACGCGACGCGCGCAAGCGCGCCCTCGAACTGCTCGAAATCGTGGGGCTGTCGGATTTCGCAAAGAAGTACCCCAACGAACTCTCGGGTGGCATGCAGCAACGGGTCGCCATCGCCCGCGCGCTGGTGCACAGGCCCTCGGTGGTGCTGATGGACGAACCCTTTGGCGCGCTCGACGCAATGACGCGGGACACCATGAACCTCGAGATCATGCGCATCTGGCGCGAGGCCGGCACGACGATCCTTTTCGTCACACACTCGATCCCCGAGGCGGTCTTTCTTGGCGAGCGTGTCGTCGTGATGACGGCCCGCCCCGGCAAGATCGCCGAGGTGGTCGATGTCGATCTGCCTGCCAACCGGGGCATCGACATCGTCAATACCGATCATTTCGGCACCTATGCCCGCCGGATCCGCAACCACTTCAACGCAAGGGGGCTCGACTGATGGCCGTTACCACCGAAGGCACTCCGTCACCGCGCCGCAAGACATTTGTCGAAACCATCCGCCATCGGCCGGAATACGTACTTGGGCCTTCTTTGCTGGTGGTCCTGTTGTCCGTCTGGCACGGGCTGGTGACTTGGATGGAGGTGCCTAGCTATATCGTTCCGAAACCGCACGAGGTCGCCTCCGCCTTTTACAACGGCGTCTTCAAGGGCAACTACCTCTATCACGCGGGTGTCACCCTGTCGGAGGCGCTTTCCGGCTTCTTCATCGCCTCCAGCCTCGGGCTGGTGTTGGGAACCCTGATCGCCCAATCGCGGCTGGTCGAAAAGACACTCTACCCGTATCTCATTACCATCCAGACGACCCCGAAGATCGCCGTGGCACCGCTCCTCATTATCTGGTTCGGTTTCGGCATGACCTCCAAGGTGGTCATCGCGGCCACCGTCGCCTTCTTCCCGGTGCTTGTGAACGTCATCGCCGGCTTGCGCTCTATCGACCGCGAGAAGGTTGAGCTGATGCGCTCGCTCAACGCCAGCAAGTGGCAGATGTTCTGGATGGCGCGGCTGCCCTCGGCGCTGCCGATCATCTTCGCCGGTCTCAATGTGGCGATCGTCTTCAGCATCCTCGGCGCCATCGTCGGCGAATTCGTGGGTTCGAAGGCCGGTCTTGGCAATGTCATCCTTCAGGCAAACATCAACATGGACACTTCGAGCATCTTCGCCGTGCTGGTCTGCCTCGCGATCATCGGCATCTCGATGCACGGGCTGATGGGTTTCCTTCAGCGGAGGCTGGTTTTCTGGGGCAACAGCGGTCCGTCAGGGTAAATCGACTCCAAAGGTGTCGTCGGACAGGATCGACGCGTCGGGGCGGACGTCATACGGACCTTCATGCCGTGCCTCGTAGGTGCGCAGGTTGTCCGTGATTGTGGGCTTGTTCATTCACGCGGGGCAGGGGACCGTTAGGTTGCTCGCAATCGCCCTGACAAAGCCGCCTCGGTTGACCACGGGCTGAACAGGTAGGATCGGTAGAACGCAAAGGCGAACCGCCATGCCAAAGCTCATGATCCTACTTGTTGTCGATGCCGGCGCTCGGTCATCTGCCTGTCGAAGAGTGTCGTCAGCCGGATAACCTCCTCCGGGTCCACAGCGGTTGGGCCGGGCGTCGGCTCTTTCGCGCGCACGGCCCAGGGGCTTCGCCATGGAAATGATCAAACGGCGTTGGGTTCCTCGACAACAGGTTCAAGGTGACAACGGCCGTTTCGGCAGTCGTGCCTGAATGGGGGGGACGCATGGCCGACGCGCTGTTCTTGGGGGACTTCACCGCCGCGTAGCACAAACAGGGTCCGCGTTCTGTAAGGTGCGATCTGTGCCACAATCCGGTGTCCGAGCAGGGCCGAGACATATTGCGTTGCATTGGGCCTCAGGAGCAGCGGATAGAGCCAATGCAGTTCACGGTTCTCTGATGTCAGGTCGCGGCAACTTTGGCTGATATGTGTGTTTTGGATATGTTATCTTGCGAAATGCACATTGTGAGGAGGCTCCAAGGCAGTAAGATGGTGGAAAACACTACTGACCCATACGAGATTCCAACCTGAGGAGGAGGAAAGAATGCGTGGAATGATAGGGCGTCTGTTGGCGTCATGTGCTTGTGTCACCGTTGCCGCGGCGGCGCAGGCCCAAGTTTCGGATGATGTCGTCCGGATCGGTGTGCTTACTGACATGAGCGGCATCTACAGCGATCTCGCCGGGGAGGGCGCCGTCGAGGCGGTGCGGATGGCAGCCGAGGATTTCGGCGGCGAAGTCCTTGGCGCGCCGATCGAGGTGATCTTCTCGGACCACCTCAACCAGGCCGACACAGCGGCCGCGAAGGCGCGCGAGTGGTTCGACGTCGAGGGCGTCGACATGATCAACGACCTGTCCAACTCCGGCGCGGCTCTGGCCGTGGCGGCGGTTGCCAAGGAGGCCGAGCGCCACATCATCGTGAATGGTGCCTCGAATATCGGCATCACGAATGACGTGTGTTCGCCCTACGCGATCCACTACGCCTATGATGCCTATTCTCTGGCCCATGGCACCGGCAAAGCGGTCGTCGAAGATGGCGGGTTGACGTGGTTCTTCCTGACCGTCGATTTCGCTTTCGGCATCGGTCTGGAGGAGCAGGTGACCGAGGTGGTCGAGAACGCGGGCGGCGAGGTGCTGGGCTCGGCCCGTCACCCGCTTTCGGCCAGCGACTTCTCGTCTTACATGCTTCAGGCACAGTCCTCCGGGGCCGAGATCATCGGCATCGCCTCGACCGGCGGCGACGCGGTCAACGCGATCAACGCGGCGGCCGAGTTCGGCCTGACCCAGAACCAGACGCTGGCGGCCCTGCTGTTGTGGCTCAACGATGTGCACTCCATTGGGCTGGAAGCGGCGCAGGGGCTGATGCTGACCAACGCGTGGTACTGGGACATGAACGAGGAATCGCGCGAGTTCGCTCAGCGGTACTTCGACCGGGTCGGCTCCATGCCCAACATGAGCCAGGCCGCGAACTACTCGTCCACCATGCACTATCTGCGGGCGATCGAGAAGGCCGGCACCGACGAGTCAGGCGCCGTGTCCGAGGCAATGCGCTCCATGCCGATCAACGACTTCTTCGCCAAAGACGGCTACATCCGCGAAGACGGCCGGATGATGCACGACATGTACCTGTGGCAGGTCAAGACGCCGGACGAAGCCGAGGGCGAGTGGGACTACCTCAAGCCGGTTTCCACCATTCCGGCAGAAGACGCCTTCCGCCCGCTCGACCAAAGCACCTGCTATCTGGTGACGGGCGACAACAGCTGATAGCGATACAAGAGCCAGGGCCGGGCCGCATATTTGCGGTCCGGCCTCTCCACATGCCCCTGCGAGACTGAACCCATGACCGCCAACGTGCTTGAGGCCCGCAACCTCACCAAAAGCTTCGGCGCCTTCGCCGCTGTCGGCGGCGTCGACCTTACGCTCCGCCAAGGCAGCATCCATGGTCTGATCGGCCCCAACGGGGCGGGCAAGACCACCTGTTTCAACCTGCTGACCAAGTTCCTGACGCCCAGTTCGGGCACCATCCATTTCAACGGCCGCGACATCACCGCGCTCGACCCCGGCTCCATCGCGCGGATGGGGCTGGTGCGGTCGTTCCAGATTTCGGCCGTGTTCAATAGCATGACGGCGCAGGAGAACGTCATGCTCGCCCTGCAACGCCGGCGCGGCGAATCCTACGATTTCTGGACCCGGAAATCCGCCCTGTCCGGCAATCGCGAAACGGCGATGGGCCATCTCGACAGCGTCGGCATCGCCCACCTTGCCGGGGTGGCGGCGGGCGATCTGTCCTATGGCCACCGCCGGGCGCTCGAGATCGCTACCACGCTCGCGCTGGAACCCGAGGTGATCCTGCTCGACGAGCCCACCGCCGGCATGGGGATCGAGGACGTCGACCGTATCACCCGCCTGATTCATGACGCAGCTCAAGGCCGCTCGGTCCTGATGGTGGAACATAATCTCGGCATCGTTTCCGAAATCTGCGACGAGGTGACCGTGCTGGCCCGGGGCCGTATCCTGGCCCAGGGCGACTATGCCAGCGTCGCCGCCAACGAAGAGGTCATCGAGGCCTATCTGGGGGGCAGCCATGTCTGAGGCCGACACCGAAACCACCACCCGCACCGTGCTCGACATTTCTAACCTTCGGGCGTGGTACGGGCCAAGCCAGGCGCTTCACGACATCGCGCTGAGCGTCCGCGAGGGCGAGCTGGTGACGATGCTCGGCCGCAACGGCGCGGGAAAGACCACCACGCTGCGATCGATCGTCGGTATGGTGCCCCGCCGGGCCGGGTCGATCGTGATCAACGGGACCGAGACCGCCACCCTGCCATCCCACCGGATCGCCCGCACCGGCATCGCCTTCTGTCCCGAAGATCGCGGGATCTATGCCAGCCTCACCGCCGAGGAAAACCTCGTCCTGCCCACCGTCGTGGCCGAGGGCGGCATGAGCACCGAAGAGATCCTGACGCTGTTCCCCGGCCTGCGCGACCGGATGAAAAGCCCGGGCACCAAGCTGTCGGGCGGCGAGCAGCAGATGCTCGCCATCGGCCGCATCCTGCGGACCGGCGCGCGCCTTCTGCTGCTGGATGAGCCGACCGAGGGGTTGGCCCCCGTGGTGGTCCAGCAGATCGGCGCCGCCATCGCCGATCTCAAGGCGCGCGGCTACACCATCCTGATGGTCGAACAGAACGTGCGCTTCGCTTCCACCGTGGCGGACCGGCACTACGTGATCGACCGCGGCCATGTGGCGGAAACTTTCGACAACGCCACGCTGCTGGCCGATTTCGACCGGATCAGCGCGCGCCTCAGCGCCTGAGAGGCCTCAGGGCCCCTTGGTCACCGCCGGCTTGCGCCGCCGCTGAAACCGCGAGGGCCGGAACCCCGTCATCCGCTTGAAGGTGTTGCTGAAGGCGAAGGCGTTCTGGTAGCCGACCTTGAGGGCCACGTCCTCCACTCTCATGTCCGTCGTCGCCAGCACCTGCGCCGCCTGTTGCACCCGCAGGTAGGTCAGCTGCTGCATCGGGCTGCGGCCCAGCCGGGTCTGGCACAGGCGGCGCAGGTGCTCTCCGCTGACGCCGGCAATCGCGGCAAGCTGGTCAAGTGTCCAGGGATGACCCAGATCAGCGGTGACCTTGGCCCAGAGCTTGCTGAGCCTCTCCTCGTTGCGCAGCGGTTCGGTATAGCGTTTCACGTAGTGCTCGATCAGGTCGATCCAGAGGGCTGTCGCCGCGATGTCGCCGCCGCTGTTCACCTCATGGTACAGACCCAGGATCGCGTCCGACAGCGGCTTGGGATCCACCCGGGTGACCAGCGGCGTCATCCCCTCGATCGCGGACCGCGGCGATTGCGGCATGTAGCGGACCCAGCAATATTGCCACCGTTTGCCCGGCACCGCGTGAAAGGCGTGCAGCACATGCGCGGGGGCCAACGTCACCATGCCGGCCCGGTGCGGCCGCCAGCGGCCATCCAGCAGCATCCGCCCCTCGCCGCCAAGGCAGGCGTGCAGATAGGCGCCGCTCAGGTTCGTCCGGACCACCCGATAGGGCGGCGCTGCATCGCCCACGCCCACATGCGACAGCAGCCGCCGGGCCAATGGCGGGCACTCCTCGGCGCGAACGATCTTCTGATGCGTATCCTCTCCGACAATGTGGGTTTCGGATAGTTTCTCGTGCATGATGACTATTGCCCAGACGTTTGCGGCGACCATAAAGTGTGGAACGGTAAAAACAAGGCGCGAGACACCGCGCCGGTACAGGCGTTCGAGGGGGAGGGCCGATGATCGAGATTTTCGGCGTTCCACTGATCGCGCTGACCGGCCAGATCATGCTGGGGATCGTCAACGGGGCGTTCTACGCGGTGCTGAGCCTTGGGCTCGCGATCATCTTCGGAATCGTGAAGGTGGTCAATTTTGCCCATGGCGCCTTTTTCATGATGGGCGCGTTCCTGTCCTTCCTGCTGCTCGACAATCTCGGCATCGGCTACTGGGGCGCCATCTTCGTCGTGCCGCTGCTCGTCGGCGTCCTCGGGGTTGTCGTCGAACGGTTGCTGCTGCGCCGCATCTACGGGCTCGACCCGATCTACGGGCTGCTGCTGACCTTCGGCATGGTGCTGGTGATCGAGGGCGGTTTCACCGTGGCCTTCGGCTCCTCGGGCCAGATCTACACCGCGCCCGACCAGCTGCGCGGGGCGGTCAACATGGGCTTCATGTTCATGCCCATATACCGGCTCTTTGTGATCGCCGCGGCGGTGGCCATTTGCGTCGCCACATGGCTGGTGATCGAGCGCACCTCGATGGGCGCCAAGCTGCGCGCCGCCACCGAACGCCCGCAGTTGACACAGGCTTTCGGTATCAACGTGCCGCTGCTGATGACCCTGACCTATGGCGCGGGCGTGGCGCTGGCGGCACTGGCCGGCGTGCTGGCCGCCCCGATCCAGAATGTTAGCCCCTCGATGGGGTCGGAACTGGTGATCATCGTCTTCGCCATCGTGGTGATCGGCGGGCTTGGTTCGGTCTCGGGCGCGGCGATCACCGGGCTGCTTCTGGGTGTGGTCGAAGGGCTGACCAAGGTGTTCTACTCCGAGGCCTCGACCATTATCGTCTTCCTGATCATGGCCGTCGTCCTGCTGGTTCGACCTGCCGGCCTCTTCGGACGGGAGGAGGGCTGAGATGGGCCGTCCCCTTCTTCTCGCACTCGGCGCGCTGCTGCTGCTCGCCCTCATCCTCGTGCCCTTCTACCCGCAGGTGATCTACCCGGTCTTCGTGATGCGGGTGATGTGCCTCGCGCTCTTCGCCTGCGCCTTCAACATCCTGCTGGGCCATACCGGCATCCTCTCCTTCGGCCACGCCGCCTTCTTCGGCAGCGCGGCCTATTTCTGCGGCTACATGCTCAAGGAACAGGGCCTGTCGCCCGAAATCGGCCTGCTCACCGGGGTGGGAAGCGCGGCGCTGATGGGGGCGATCTTCGGGGCGCTGGCAACACGGCGCTCGGGCATCTACCTCGCCATGATCACGCTGGCTTTGTCGCAACTGGTCTATTTCCTCTTCCTGCGCCTGCCCTGGACCCATGCCGAGGACGGCATGCAGCAAGTGCCGCGCGGCCTGCTTCTGGGCCTGTTCGACCTGAACAACGACGTGACGCTCTATTTCGTCGTCATGGTCTTTACACTGGGCGGGCTGGCCCTGATCCACCGCATCGTGCACTCGCCCTTCGGCGAGGTGCTCCGCGCCATCCGCGAACACGAGCCGCGGGCGAAATCGCTGGGCTTCCCGGTCGCCCGCTACAAGATCCTCGCCTTCACCCTCTCGGCGGCACTGGCCGGGCTGGCAGGCTCGCTCAAGGTGATCATCTATCAGGTCGCCTCCCTCCGCGACGTGCATTGGAGCATGTCGGGCGATGTCATCCTGATGACGCTCTTGGGCGGCATGAACTCGGTCTTCGGCCCGGCGCTCGGCGCGGCGCTGATCTCGGCCCTCTACCACTATTTCGATGCGCTTGGCGGGTGGGTCACCATCACGGTCGGCGGCATCTTCATCGCCTGCGTCCTGCTCTTCCGCAGGGGGATCGTGGGCGAACTCCACGCGGTCCTCTCCGAGCGCCGCGACGCCAAGGCTTCACATGACGAAAAGGATAATGAAAATGCCACGAATTGACCGCTCCGAGATCCTCGAGCGCCTGAACAGGCAAATCGCCGACGGCATCCCCGTCGTGGGTGGCGGCGCGGGCACCGGCATTTCCGCCAAAAGCGAAGAGGCCGGCGGCATCGACCTGATCATCCTCTACAATTCCGGCCGCTACCGGATGGCTGGCCGCGCCTCCTCGGCGGGTCTGCTGGCCTATGGCAACGCCAACGAGATCGTCAAGGAAATGGCGCTCGAGGTGCTGCCCGTCTGCAAGACCACCCCGGTGATCGCGGGCGTCAACGGCACCGATCCCTTCGTCATCATGCCCAAGTTCCTGCGCGAGTTGAAGGAGCTGGGCTTCTCCGGCGTCCAGAACTTTCCGACCGTTGGCATCATTGACGGTACCTTCCGGGTCAGCCTCGAAGAGACCGGCATCAACTACGCCTCCGAGGTCGACATGGTCCGGCAGGCGCGCGAGCTTGACCTGCTGACCACCCCTTACGTCTTCGACCCCGATCAGGCGACCGACATGGCCAAGGCCGGCGCCGACATCATCGTGCCCCACATGGGCGTGACCACCGGCGGCACCATCGGCGCCACCACGTCGAAGACGCTCGAGGATTCCGTGCGCCTGATCGACGAATGTGCCGAGGCCGCCCGCAAGATCCGCAAGGAGATCATCATCATCGCCCATGGTGGCCCCATCGCCACCCCCGATGACGTGTCTTTCATTCTCGAGCATAGTGAGCATTGCAACGGCTTCTACGGCGCCTCCAGCGTCGAGCGGCTACCGGTCGAGACCGCGATCAAGTCGAATATCGAGGCCTTCAAGGCGTTGAAACTGAAATAGGTCATCAAGGGAGGAGACCATGGCGAGAGTTTACATCAGCGCCGTCATCGACGCGCCGATCGAAAGGGCATGGGCCGTGCTGCGCGATTTCAACGCGCTGCCGCGTTATCACCGCTTCTTCAGCAAAAGCGAGATCGAGGGCGGCCTGCCCTCCGATCAGATCGGCTGTGTGCGTAACTTCCACACCCATGACGGCGGCCACATCCGCGAGAAGCTGCTGACCTTGTCCGACCGCGAATACCGCTGCTGCTACTGCATCCTCGAGGCGACGTTGCCCGTGCAGAACTACGTCTCGGAAATGACCCTGAAACCGATCACCGAGGGCGGCCAGACCTTCGGCGAATGGTGGGCGGAATACGACGTGTCCGAGGCCGACGCGGCGGAGGTGCACCAGACCGTCTCCGACACGTTCCGCTTCGCCTTCGAGGGCACCGAGGATGTCATCCACGGGCGCGAGGTGCGGCGGTGACGGGCCAAAGCGTCTACGTCGTCGGCACCTTCGACACCAAGGCCGAAGAACTCTCCTATGTCGCCCGTCTCATCCGCGCGGCGGGGGGGGCGGTCACCACCGTCGATGTCGGCACCATCGCCGGGCCGGGCGGCGCCGATATTGCCGCAGCCGATGTCGCCGCGCATCACCCCGATGGCGCCGCCCGCGTGCTCGAAGCCGGCGACCGGGGCAGGGCGGTCATCGCCATGTCCGAAGCGCTGACCCGCTTCGTGGCGACCCGCACCGACATCGCCGGGATCATCGGGCTGGGTGGCTCGGGCGGCACGTCGCTGATCACCCCGGCGATGCGCGCGCTGCCACTGGGGGTTCCCAAGCTGATGGTCTCTACCGTGGCCTCCGGCGACACGTCCGGCTATGTCGGCTTCTCCGATCTGACGATGATGTTCCCGGTGACCGATATCGCCGGGCTGAACACCGTCTCCCGCCGCATCCTCTCGAACGCCGCCCACGCGATCGCCGGCATGGCCGCGGCGCCGGCACCCGGTGCCAATGATGACACTCGCCCGGCGCTCGCCCTCTCGATGTTCGGCGTGACGACACAGGCGGTCCAGCACCTGCGCCAGCGGCTCGAAACCGATTTCGACTGCATCGTTTTCCACGCCAACGGCCCCGGCGGCCGGGCGCTCGAGGCCATCGGCGACAGCGGCATGGTCTCGGCCATCCTCGATGTCACCACAACCGAGGTGGCCGATCACCTGATGGGCGGTATCTGTTCCGCCGGGCCCGAGCGGTTCGACGTGCTGGCGCGCACCGGCATCCCGTGGATCGGCTCTTGCGGGGCGCTCGATATGGTGAATTTCGGCCCGCGTGAGACGGTGCCGGACCGGTATGCGGACCGGGAATTCTTCGTCCACAATGCCAATATCACGCTCATGCGGACGACGCCGGAAGAGAACGCGGAAATGGCGCGGTGGCTGGCGGCAAAGCTGAACGCCTCGCCCGGTCCGGTGGATCTCGTCCTCCCGCTGGGCGGTGTCTCCGCGCTCGACGCGCCGGGCGAGGCCTTCTGGAATCCGCAAGCGGACGAAGCCCTGTTCGAGACGCTGGACGCTGTGTTCGACCGGTCGGAGACGCATCAACTCCACCGGCTCGATGCCCATATCAACGATGCGGCCTTCGCCGATTTCGTCGGGGAGCTCGTACGCGATCGCCGGAGGAGCTGACCCGACCCCGGCTCGGTTCCCTTCATGCTAGGGCTTCAAGGGTCATCCCCCTGCCAATGCCAGCCGGGGCCTTGGGCCTTTCGGGGTCAGCTTGGGGCCTGAGCCGTCAAACTCCGACGCTCTTTCAAAGCCTTACTGATTGCCCAATCCCGAAAGAGCAGGTGCTCTTGCGCGAGTTCACGGTCCGCCGGAGATACGAGATAGAAGCCTTTGCCGGTCTCAACCTTGGTATCCGCCACGAACCGCAAACGGTCCTCTTTGACATGGTCGATCACCAGATGCTCCCAGCCAAGCGCCACCCCTTGCCCAAGCAGCGCCGCCTGTATCGCGGCGTGGTAATCGGAAAACACCATCCCGCCCCCCAGCCTTCCATTCGGAACGCCGGCGCTCTTGAACCATTCCGACCAGTTCATCCTCTTGCGCTTGGCCTCGATGGCGTGCAGCAGAGTCGCTTTATGCAACCTGTTGATATCATTGACCTCGGGATGCGCTTCAATATAGCCGGGTGCCGCGACGGCGTGCAGGATCTCCGGCGCGAATTCCCAGCTTTTCACATCTTTCCAGCGGCCATTTCCCAGCCGCGTCGAAAAATCGAAATCGGCGTCGGGCGTGTCCACCCGTCCGCTGGTTTCGGAGATCCTGAAGGAAATGCCAGGATGCAGGGCCGTGAATTCCGGCAGTCTCGGCAGCAACCACATCGACACGAAGCTCGGCGAAAAACTCAAGCTGATCGTCCGCGTGTCGTCGTCCTCGGAATAACGGGATGTTGCGTGTAGCAATCGCTCAAGCACGGCGGCCACTTCAAGGCACAGCTCCCTGCCTTTCTCGGTGAATTCCAATCCGCCCTGTCGCCTGACGAAAAGGGGAAAACCAAGATGTTGCTCGGCACTGCGGACCGACTTGCTGACCGCCGGCTGGGAGAGGCCAAGTTCCCGCGCGGCGACGGTAAAGCTGCGATGCCGACCTACCGCGTCAATCGCGTAGAGGCTGTTGAGAGAGGGAAGGATTCGTCTCAGCTGGTGCATAACCAAAAGTTATTCGGGCCGTGACTTTTTTTGAAGATCACAACTCGAACTTTCTTGATTAGCGTCTGGCCGGAAACAGTACTTTGGGGAAATGCTCATGCAATCACATGCCAAGATCGTCGTCGTCGGCGGAGGGTGCGTCGGTGCGTCGATCCTTTACGGCCTGACCGAGAACGGCTGTTCCGATGCCGTCCTGCTGGAGCGCAGCCAACTGACCGCCGGATCCACATGGCACGCCGCCGGACTGCTGGTCACCTTCGTGCGCTCCCATGTCATCAGCCAGCTGACCATGGAGACGATCAGGATTTACAGCGAGGTGGAGGAAAAACTCGGCACCTCATGCGGGTTGCGCAAGGTCGGCCAGTTGCGTGTGGCCAACACCCTGAAGCGGTGGGACGAGTTCCAGAGTTACATCGGCATCGCCGAGGCCGCGGGCGTGCCCGCCCGGCTGCTGACGCCCGAAGAGGTGCAGCAGGAACATCCGTTCCTGTCGCCCAGCGAAAAGATCTATGGTGGCATCCTTCACCCGGAAGACGGCTACATCAATCCCGCCGACATCACCCAGGGGCTGGCGCGGCTTGCGCGCGACAAGGGCGCCAAGGTTTACCAGAACACCGAGGCGCAAGCCTATGAAAAACTGCCGGACGGCGGGTGGAAGGTCATCACGTCGCAAGGCGAAATCACCTGCGACCATCTTATCTTCGCGACCGGCAACTACGCTCGGGAAAATGCCAAACGCGTCGGGCTCGACCTTCCATGCCTGCCCATCGTGCACCAGTTCTGGACAACCGAGACCGTTCCGCAACTCAAGCAGCGCAAGGAAGAGGGGCTGTCGGAAACTCCGATCCTCAGGGACGAGGATTTCGGCGCCTACCTGCGCGAGGACGTGGGAGGGTTCCAGTTCGGGCCCTATGAATTCGAGAAGGATCTCAAGCTATTCGCAGTCGATGGCGTGCCCGCTGATTTCGGAGCGGACCTTCTGCCAGAGGATTTCGATGCGGTTGAAGGTCAGTGGGAGCAGGCCATCAAGCGGGTGCCCGCGCTGGGCGAGGTTGGCATCAAGGCCAATACGCGCGGCCCCTTCCAGATGACGCCGGACGAGTTGCCCCTGTGCGGCCCGGCGCCGGGTCATGACGATCTGTGGCTTGCCGAAGGTGTGCCGGGCGGCATCCTCTGGGGCGGCACGATGGGGGAACGGCTGAGCCGCTGGATCCTGAAGGGGGATCCGGGCATCGATATGTACGCGCTCGACCCGCGCCGCTTCGGCAATTTCGTCAGCAAACGCTGGACGATCGACAAGGTGCGCGAAACCTGGGGCAACCACATGCACGCCCATGCGCCGGGCGAGGAATATCCCGGCGCGCGCCCGCTCAAGACCGTGGGATCCTACGATCTTCTGACCTCGAAAGGGGCGGTCTGGACGGCGCTGGACGGCTATGAACTGCCAAGCTGGTACGCCCCGACGCCCGAACTGGCCGCGCCGGAGTTCAGCTTCCGGAAAACCGGGCATATGAAATACGTCGAACAGGAGGTGCGTGCCGTACGCTCGGCCGCCGGCCTGATAGAGATGTCCGCCATGACCAAGTTCCGTGTGCGCGGGGCAGGGGCGGCGGCGTGGCTTGACGGGATCATGGCCAACAGCCTGCCCAAGGTTGGCCGGATGACACTGAGCGTGGCTTGTAACCCGCAGGGAGGGGTCGATGCCGAATACACGATCGTGCGGTATGGCGAAAATGACTTCTACCTGGTCAGCACGCCCACGGGCGAAGCTTACAACTTCGATCAGCTTAGGAGGCTTCTGCCGAAGGATGACAGCGTCTTGCTCGAAAACATCTCCGAGCAAATGGGCGTGATCGCGCTTGCCGGGCCGAACGCGCGGGACATCCTGCAGCCTCTCACCGATTGCGACCTGTCGAACGACGCGTTCCCGTGGCTTTCCGCCCAAATCGGCGAGGTCGGCTATGCCCGCGATGTGCACATGCTTCGGGTGAGCTACACGGGGGAACTCGGGTGGGAGCTGCATCACCCGGTGGCCTATAATCGCTACCTCGTCGGTACGCTGCTGAAGGCCGGCGAGCCGCTTGGCATGGTGCCCTTCGGCCTCAAGGCGCTCGAGTCGATGCGGCTGGAGAAATCCTATCGCGCCATCCACCGGGAACTGTCGCAGGATATCACGCCGCTGGAGGCGGGCCTTGAACGGTTCGTCAAGCTCAACAAGGGCGAATTCATCGGCCGCGACGCGCTCAGCGCGCAGAAGGCTGCCGGGCTGGACCGGGTGCTCGTCACGCTCAAGCTGCCGTCTTGCGACACGTCGGTGGTCGCCGATGAAGGCGTTTACAAGGATGGCGAACTTGTCGGGCGAGTCACGTCCGGCGGATATTCCTACCATTTCTCCCACGACATCGCGATGGCGCTCGTTTCGCCGGATTGGGCTGGCGAGGGGACGACGCTTCAGGTGCTGATCCATGATGAGTTGCGCGACGCGACGGTCGTCGCGGACAGCATGTACGATCCGACCAGCGCCAAGGCGAAGCTGTGAGGGAAAGAGACCGAGCCACGAGAGTTGAAGTCGGCCCAACCGCAGGGTGCAGGAGATTTGCCCGATGATCTATCACACCAGCAAGAAGACCCACTCGTGGTATGGTGAAGCGATCGGGCTGGCCCGCTTCCATGAAACGGGCGCTGTGCTGCGCCATTTCATCGGGGCGCGTGATTGAGCAGAGGCGCCAGACCCTCACTCGGGCGAGAACTTGAGTAGAACCGTAGCGCCGGACTTGCTGCCCGCTGTATGCATGGCGCCCGGGGCGCGGATGATCAGGTCACCCGTCTCATAGATGTTTTCGTCGTCATAGAACGACCCTTCCAGCACGTAGATTTCCTCGACCGTCTCATGTGCGTGAGCTTCGGAAAACGCGCCGGGGGCGATCTTCATCAGCATCGTCATCTCGCCCGAGGCCGTTTCATAGAGGGGTTTGGTTTCGAACCCCCGTGTGCCCGTTTCCTGCCACTCCAGGGAGGATTGGTTCAGATAGGCTGTCCCCGAAGCCGGGCGGTCAAGTGTTGCGGCTTCCCGGGTTGGCTGGAACTGGTCTGACATGCGCACATCCTCGTATGTATGATGGAAGAATGTTATCCAAGCTGGTTTGGAACATCAAATGCGATTGTCAGTGAAGGTTAGGGGGAGGCGCAATCCGTCTCAAGCCAAACGCCACTGACACGGCGTGCCGGCGGGGGAGGCGGCTGACTAAATCGCCTCAGCCTGCAGTTCCTTTGACTGCATCCTCCCTTTCATTTCTGTTCTGGGTATAGTGTCGGCCGAAGTAAGGCGTCGCTCGAAAGGTATTCGATGCAAGACCGGCAAATCATGGGACTCATAGCGACATTCGTGGCGGTGGCCGATTTGGGGAGCTTCAAACGAGCGGCGGAACGGGTTGGCAGGTCACCCGCCGCGGTGAGCGGACAAATCGCCCAGTTGGAGGATATCGTGGGGGTCAGGCTTTTGGTCCGGACCACGCGTTCCGTCCGTCTCTCGGATGCCGGGGAGGAGTTCCTGATACGCGGTCGCCGTATTCTCAATGAGACCGACCGGTTGCTCCGGGACTTCAAGGGCAATACCGCGGCCTTTTCGGGAAGCGTCGAACTGTCCGTCTCTCCGACCATCGCGGTTAGCATCATTCCGGAGGCAATCAAGAGGATCGAAGTGGAGCAGCCGGACGTCAAGGTGTCGTTGTTGGAGGCTCTCCGCACCGACATGCTCAATTCGGTCGAAAGCGGTGCCGTCGATTTCGGCATGGGGCCATACTCGGACGTGCCGGAGGTGCTCGAATTCTCCCCGCTCTTCGAGCAGGAGTTCAAGCTCATACTCCCAGAGACGCACCCGATTGCGCGGCGCGGTTTCGCCGAGGCAGGGGATTTGCGCCATCTTCACCTCATGTGCCCCAGCGTAGGCAGCACGGCACGCGGCGTTCTGGACGAACTTGCGCGGCGAGCGGAAATCAAGCTCATGCCCCGACACGAGAGTATGCAGTACCCGACACTATATGCGCTTGTCGCGGCCGGGCTCGGGGCGACTGTCATGCCAGTGGTCGATCCCCGGTTGCTGGATGCGTCTCGATTGGTGGCGCTATCCTTCAAGGATCAGCGTGCCTCGCGCACGATCGGAAAGATCTCCCGCCGGGGGGAGACGCTGTCACCGGTGGCCGACCTGCTGCTCGCGACGGTCGTGAACACGGCGGCGAAGAACGCCGACCGGTTGGGTCTTACGATCTGATTGGTCGGATTTCCTGACTGATTGTTCGGGTATTTTAGTTTTTGTTAATGAAAGACTTTGGATAGCCTCTGTGTTGCTCGAACGGGAGAAACTAATTGAAACTGTATATGTCCGGCAATTCGCCCTATGCGCGGAAAGTGCGCGTCATGCTGCGTGAGCTTGGCAAGGCCGAGGGCGTCGAAGAAAGCGCCGTCAACCCGCGCGATTCCGCCACCGGGTTCTGGGATCTCAATCCCGTTGGGAAGATCCCGGCACTGGCGCTGGACAACGGTGTCGTGATCGTCGAATCCGATCTCGTCTGCCGGTATCTGGATGCCCGGCTGGGCGACGGAGTGATGCACCGATCGGTTGATGGCGATCCCGACCGCCTGCATGTGCTCGGGCTCGCTCAGGGCATCCTTGACAAGGGCATGGTGGCTCGCGTCGAGAAGCAGCGGCCGGGCGGTTCAGATCAGGAGGACTTTGTCGGGTTTCACCTTGACGCGGTCTGTCGTGCGCTGGATGCGCTCGAAGGCGTTGTTGTCGGCACGGCCGGTGCTCCGGACATGGCAGACATCGCAGCGGTCTGCGCCGCGGACTGGATCAGCTTTCGGCATCCGGACCTGAATATTTTCGAGACCCGCCCGCGCCTAGCGGCTTGGGTGTCGGCTATGAACGCGCGGCCGGCCTTTGCCGCGACACGACCCGGTTGAGGCTGCGGCGATCACACTGCTTGAACGTAAAAATAGGGAGGAAGACCATGAAAAGACGTGAACTTCTGAAGATGAGTGCCGCCGCGGGCGGCTTGGTGGCCATGCCGGCCGTTTTGCGCGCGGCAAGTGCCGTGGAACTGACCGTGGTGCATGGCAGCCCCAACAAGCACGTGATCTCTGCCGGCGGCGTCGAGCCCTGGATGAACAAGCTCAAGGATCTGGTCGGCGATGCCGTGTCGTACAACTATTTCCCGGCCGGGCAGCTGTCCAATCTCAAGGGCCTGATGAACGCGGTTCAAACCGGTGTGGCCGACGCCGTGCCGGTGCCCATCGGCTATGTCAGCGACAAGATGCCCTTGAACGGTGTCTCGACACTGCCCGGACTGGGTTCGTCGGCGCGCACGAATATCGATACCTACGCCGCCGCGATCCAGACGCCCGAGCTGATGGGGGAGTTTGACGAGAACGGGATCGTGCCAATCTGGAACATGGCTTATCCGCCTTACCAGCTGTTCTCGTCCAAGGGCGCGGTTCGTAGTCTTGCCGAGTTCGAGGGGCGGGTCATCCGTTCTGCCGGTGGCAGCATGAACCTTGCCATCGAGTCGCTGGGCGCGGCGCCGGCCGAGATTTCCGCCAGCGACATCTACGTCGCGATGGAGCGGGGCACGGTCAACGCGACGCTCTCGGCTTTCAGCAGCGTGAAGGGCTACGGCGTGCAGGAACTGTGTGACGCTGCCAGCACCAACGGCTCGTTCGGGACTTTCACCAACGTCTTCTCGATCCGGCAGGAAAAGTGGGACACGATCCCGGCCGAAATCCAAGACGCGATCATGGAAGCCGGCAAGTTCACCGAACAGCATGTCGGCGATCTGATGGATTCCGACACCGAAACGCTAGGTCAGGAGTTCTCCGAACTGGGCATGGATCTTTACGAATTCCCGCCCGAGGAGCAGGAAAAGATCAACGGCGCGCTAGAATCCGTCCACGACAGCTGGGTCGAACGTCTTGCGGGCCGCGGCCTTCCGGCCGAGGCGGCGCTTGAGAAATATCGCAAGGCCGCAAAACAGGCATGACATCGGGCGCCTTCAAAAGAACGGTGGGGGCGGCCGACCACGCCTTGCGCGCGGTCGAAAACGTCCTCATCGTCGTGGGCGGGGCGGCCATCGCCCTCGCGATGGTGTTCGTCAGTTCAGATGCCGTGATGCGGCATCTGTTCTCTGCTCCGCTCACCTTTCAATACACGCTGACTGAAAGCTACCTGATGGTGATGGGCTTTTCCCTGGCACTTCCCTGGGGATACAGGACCGGGGGCCGTATCCGCATCCAGCTCTTGCTCAACACCATTCCCAAGGGGCCGCGCATCCTGCTTTTGCGGGCCGGGAATATCCTGGCAGCCATCTACCTGGCGTTCATCTGCTGGCAGGCCCTGGGAAAGACAACCGACGCCTTCGTCAAGAACGACCTGATGATGGGCGTGATAGATTGGCCGGTTGGATGGTCTTGGGTGTGGATTCCGATCGGGATTTTCATGCTCGTCCTTCGGCTTATCGTCGATGCTTTCAGTGACTTCGACCTAGACGCGCCCGCGGCGCACTAACCCGACAGGCCCGTTCATGATCATACTCGCCGGCACTCTGCTGCTGATCCTGTTTCTTTTGCTTGGTCTTCCCGTTGGTTTCGCCCTTGGCGTAGCGGGTAGCATCAGCCTGCTGTTCGTGGCGCCGCAGGCCACCGTTCTTGGGCTGATGACAGAAGTCGTGCATCACACCTTTGCCAATTACGTGATCCTGACCATTCCGGCCTTCGTGATGATGTCGGAATTCCTCAGCGCGGGCGGCATCGCCGACGACATGATGATCGCGTGCAACCGGCTGATGCGAAAGGTCAAAGGCGGGTTGGCCATGGCATGCGTGCTGGCCGGCGCCGTTCTGGCGGCCACGTCCGGCTCAAGCACGGCCTCGGTGGCCACCATCGCCCGGGCCGCTTACCCGACGATGAGCCGTCTGGGCTATAACCCCGGCCTTGCGATCGGCACGATCTCGATCGCGGGCACGCTGGCCATCATGATCCCGCCGTCGATCGCGCTTGTCGTCTACGGTATCCTGACCGAGGAATCGATCGGCAAGCTGTTCATCGCCGGCATCGGCCCCGGGGTAGTGACGGGGCTGGGCTACATGGTCGCGATCCGCCTGGTCCTCTGGCGCAACCCCGACTGGGCCCCGTCGCATGACGACGCCCTGACCGATGCCGAAGGCCATCGGCTCGAACAGAAGGGGCGGGTCTGGCCGGTGGTCCTGCTGGTCGTGCTCGTGCTGGGCAGTCTTTATTCCGGTCTGGCAACGCCAACCGAAGTGGGCGCCATAGGGGCGGTCGGGGCCTTCCTGCTGTCGCTCTCGCTTGGCCGGCTGCGCGCCGGCACCGCGGCCACCGCCATCGGCAACACGCTGCGGACCAGCGCGATGATCGTGACGATCATCTTCGGCGCGTTGATGTTCGGGTATTTCATGACCTACACCCAGGTCACCAACCGCCTGCTCGATTTCATCGCCGCATCCGATATCTCGCCGCATCTCGTGTTGGTGCTGATCCTTCTGATGTATCTCCTTCTGGGCATGCTGATGGATCAGTTCGCGATCCTCGTGCTGACGGTGCCGGTAAGCTATTCGATCGTGACGGGCCTCGGCTTCGACCCGATCTGGTTTGGCATTCTGATCGTCAAAACCGCCGAGATCGGGCTGGTGACGCCGCCTGTGGGCCTGAACGTCTTCATTGCCTCAGCCGCCACGAAGACCCCCACCAAGGTCGGGTTCAAGGGCGTCGCCCCCTTCGTCGCGGTCGAACTGGTGCTGCTGGCCCTGCTCGTTTCCTTCCCGGAAATCTCTCTGTTTCTCGTGAACTAGCCCGGAGGCCAGTATGAAACTTTTCACCTACAGCCTTCAGAGCGACAGACCCCGCGCAGGGTTTGCTCTGAACGGGGACTATTTCGATTTGGGCGCTGCCCTTCTTGAACGCGGAAAGACGGATCAGGCCGATCTTGTCCGGAACGGCGGGCTTCGCGCCGTGCTCGAACACGGGGTGCTTGATGATCCCATTCTTCGCGACGTAACCGCCGCCGCGGGACCTGAGAAACTAAACCCTGACACCTTCCGGTTCCTTCCGCCCACGGGCCGGCCCGCCAATGTGATTGGCGTGGGGCGCAATTACGGGGCACACGCGCTCGAAGGGGGGCTGCAAGCACAGGAAGAGCCCCGCCTTTTTGCCAAGCTGACATCTTCAGTGATCGGCCACCGCGCCCCGATCCGCCGGCCTGCGGGCGTAACCAAGCTCGATTGGGAGGGCGAGATCGGTGTCGTCATCGGGAAGACCGTCCGGGGCGTGGATGAAACCGGTGCTCTGGGCGCGATCGCAGGCTATATCCCCCTCAACGACGTGACGGCCCGGGAATTCCAATTCGACAGAAACCCCGGTCAGACGACCTTTGCGAAAAGCCTCGACACGTTCTGCCCGACCGGTCCGGTCATGCTGGCCGCGAGTGACAAGGTTGACCCCGGGGGGCTGTCGCTACGTACCTTCGTGAACGACGACCTTGTTCAGGAAGGCAAGACGGACGACCTGATCTTTCCGATCCCCTATCTGGTCAGCTTCATCAGCCGATACGTGACACTGTCGCCGGGCGACATCATTGCCACCGGAACGCCCGCCGGCGTCGGCCATTTCCGGGAACCGCCCACGTACCTGCAACCGGGCGACGAGGTGCGGGTCGAGGTCGAGGGGCTTCCGGCTCTCGTCAACCCGGTCGTGGATGAAAGCTGAGGAGCCAACCAAAGAATGAGCGAAGACAAACAAGACACCCTTTACGACGCCCAAACCGTACGCGAACAGGCGGCCGAGGTTCTTTCGGCATGGGGCATGGGGCCCGAGAACGTCGCGCTGACCGCCGAGGCGATGCTCGATTGCGACCTGCGCGGGATCGGCACGCACGGAATATCCCTGCTTGCGCTATATGAAAAGTGGCGTGAGGGCGGCAACTTCAACCTTGGCGCCGATGATCGCGTGCTGGGCGACGGGCCGGGATATGCCAGCATCGACGCCCAGGGCGGGCTTGGCTTTCCGGTGTCGGTGCGCGCCGTCGACCTGGCCTGCGAAAAGGCACGAGCGGTCGGCGTGGCCGCCGTTACCGTCAACAACTCCCGGCATTTCGGGGCCGCGGGCTATTACGCCCGACGCGGGGCAGAGCAGGGCATGATCGTGCTCGTCGCCTCCTCCACCAAGGTGGTGTGCGTCGTGCCGCCGGGCGGGGCCGAGTCCGTTCTGGGCACCAACCCGCTGGCTTACGGCGTGCCGCGACAGGGTACGCAACCGATCGTGTTCGACATGGCCACCTCGACGGCGGCCGGCAACAAGATCCGTCTGTTCCAGCTTACGGGCGAACCCGTGCCCGAAGGGTGGGTCGTCGATGGCGAGGGCGCCCCCGTGACCAACCCGGAGGTTGCGGCCGAAATCGTTTACGGCAATCGGCCCGGTGGGCTGACCCCGCTGGGCTCGACCCCGCAGATGGGCGCCTTCAAGGGCTACGGGCTCGCCCTGCTGGGGCATTTCCTTGGCGGCACGCTGGCGGGAGGCGCGTTCACTGGCGCCCGCGGCGACGCGGCGCCCAAGGGAGACAATATCGGCCACTTCTTCCTGGCGCTAGACCCCGAAAAATTCCGCGGCCTGACTGATTTTCACACCGACCTCGACATCGTCGACGACAGCCTTCGCGGGACATCGCCTGTCGATCCTGATCGCCCGGTTCTGCTGCCCGGGGATGTCGAAAAGGCGCTGTCCGACCGGCGCCTCGTCGAAGGCGTGCCCTTGTCATCCGAACTTGTGGCGCATCTACGGCGTATCGCCGAAGCGGCGGGGGCCGAGTTCGTGCTGACGCCTGTCACCCAATCCAAAGAATCAGCCTAGGAGGAATCGAAATGGTTAATATCGTTCCCAATAATGACATTATGGGCGCACGGGTCGAAGACCTCGACCTGTCCAAGCCCATGGACAGGGAAGCCTACGAGACGATCATGCACGCGGTGGGGACCCACGGTGTCGTCTGTTTTCCCGATCAGCATCTCGAGGCGGGCGACCTGAAAGCCTTTGCCCAGAACTTCGGCGGGCTGGAGGTCAATGTCGCCAATTCCTTCATGGACGACGAGCACCCCGAAGTGATGATCCTGTCTAACATAAAGGAAAACGGGAAGCCGATCGGACTGGCCGATGCTGGACAGGACTGGCACACGGATATGTCCTATTCGAAAGACATCGCATTCGCGAACGTGCTCTACGGCATCAAGATTCCGCGGCGGAACGGTGTGCCGCTTGGCTGTACGGAATTCGCCAACATGCACAAGGCCTACGAGGACCTGCCCGACGACATCATGCAGAAGATCGAAGACCGCACCGCGACGCACGATTTCAACAAGTTCTGGGAAAAGATGCGCCGCGAGAAGGGAAGCACGCGCCCGCCGCTGACGCCGGAGCAGCGGGCGAAGAAACCGCCGGTCTCGCACCCGATGGTGATGACGCACCCGATCACCGGCAAGAAGGTGCTTTATGCCAACCCGGGCTACACCATGAAGATCGACGGCATGGACCCCGAGGAAAGTGATGAAATCCTGAAATTCCTGTTCGAGCATCAGCTGCAGGACAAGTATCGCTATAAGCACCTGTGGTCCGAGAACGACGTCATCATGTGGGACAATATCGGCACGCTGCACAATGCCGTGGCCGATTACGGCCCGGATGAGCCGCGCCTGATCAAGCGGTGCCAGGTGATGGCCGACAAAGTGTTCGACTTCGAATTCAAGGCCATGGCCTAAGTCGTGCCGGCCCGGTCAAAGTGCCGGGCCGGGTCCGCAGACATCCGCACAACAGATAGCAGGACCCAATGCAGTACACCAGCGAAGAGGGTTACGATCCGCTGCCGTTCGACCCGTTCAAGGCCATCATTGCGCCGCGGCCGATCGGCTGGATCTCCACCGTCGACAAAGAGGGGCGGCCGAACCTTGCCCCCTACAGTTTTTTCAATGCCGTCTCGAGCCGGCCCAACATGATCGGTTTCGCCAGCGACGGCTACAAGCACTCGCCGCGCAACGCAAAAGACACCGGCGAGTTCGTCTTTAACCTGTCGACCAGGCCACTGCTCGACCAGATGAACCGCACATCGGAAGAGGTCGAAGACGGCGTCAACGAGTTCGACGTCGCCGGGCTTGGCATGTCGCCTTCGAAACTGGTGGCCCCCCCGCGCGTGACCGAGGCGCCTGCCGCCCTCGAATGCAAGGTGGTGTCCTGTGAGGAACTGACGGACATGCACGGGACATCGACCGGCCGCTGGTGGGTCGTGGGGCAGATCGTGGCCGTCTATATCGACGACGATTTCATCCGCGAGGGCCGCTTCGATACCGCCAAGGCGCAACCGCTGGGGCGGTGTGGCTATCGCGACTATTCCGCGGCGGACAACCTTTTCGAGCTGCTGCGCCCGACTGACCCGGGGCGTGTGATCAGATGAAACTCTATCGACTGATCGGCCCGAGCGGCGACGAACGCCTTCAGCTTCACGAAGAGCCGAAGCCCCGGATCGGCCCGAAAGACATTCTTGTGCGCGTCGGTGCGGTCTCGCTGAATTACCGAGACCTGATGGTTCTCGAAAACCGCTACGCGCATGGCGCCCTTCCCGACGGTCTCATTCCCTGTTCCGACTGCGCGGGTGAAGTGGTGGCCGTCGGCGATCAGGTGGATCGAGTGGCCGTGGGCGACCGTGTCGCCGGGCTGTTCATGCCGCGCTGGCTTGGCGGCTCTTTCGAAGAGAGGTTCCGGCAGGATGCGCTGGGCGGCGACCGCGACGGCGTGCTGGCGGAATACGTGGTATTCGATCAGGAGGCGGTGGTTCACATCCCCGATCACCTGAGCTTTGCCGAGGCCTCCACCCTTCCCTGCGCGGCCTTGACCGCCTGGCACGCGCTTTTCGGGCCGCGGCCGGTCTTGCCGGGGGAAGACGTGCTTCTCAAGGGCACGGGCGGCGTCAGCCTCTTTGCGCTGGCCTTTGCCAAGATGGCGGGCGCGCGGTGCATTCTGACCACGACACATGCGGAAAAACGCGACCGCGCGCGCGACCTCGGGGCGGATGAGGTAATCGTTCTGTCCGAAACCGACGATTGGCCGCAGGCGGTACGCGAGGCGACGGCGGGCCGTGGCGTGGATCATATCGTCGAAGTCGTGGGCGGCGAGACGCTGTCGCAGTCGATCCAGGCCGCGCGCAACGGCGGGCAGATCCATTACATCGGCGCCCAAAGCAAGGGCTTGATCGACCCCGTCGATCTGCGGCGGAAAAACATCGAACTTCGGGGCGTTTATGTCGGCTCCCGCGCCCATTTCATGGCGATGAACCGAGCCATTGGTTATGCCGGCTACCGCCCGGTCATAGATACGGTCTTCCCCTTACCCGACGCGCTGAGGGCTTACCAATATCTTCGCCTTCAGAAGCATATCGGGAAGGTCGTGATCGCGATGGATTCGCCCTGACATGATCGCAAAACGCTTCGGCGAAAGCAGTGCGAGGGGGCTTGTGCTCGTGCTGCTTTGCGTGCTCGGTGCCGAACTCGCCACGTGGTCGGGTGTGCCGATGGCGTGGATGATCGGACCGATGCTCGTGTCGACCGTGTTCGCCGTGTCGGGATGGCAGGTTCCGCTCCCGCGTCAGACCCGGATCACCGGTCAGACGATCGTTGCAACTGCAGTCGGGCTGCAACTGACATGGGCTGGCGTCGTGGCCGTCTCGGACCTTGTGGTCGAAATCCTGATCGTGGCACTGGGAAGCGGGTTTCTGGCGATCGGGCTGGCGCCGCTACTTCAGCGCCTCTCCAACGTGGACCGGGCCAGTTCGTTCTTCGCCTGCGTGCCGTGCGGACCGGCTGAGATGGCAGAGCTTGCCGAAAGAGGTGGTGGAAACGGCCCGTTGGTGGGCCTCGTGCAGGGGCTTCGCATCGCCATGGTCGTGCTGATCGTGCCAAGCGCGCTTCGGCTTGCCGGTGTTCCGCTCTTGGAGGACAGCCGTGTTGCGAACGATCTGTTCTCCGTCGGCGCCCTGACGGTTCCGGCGTTGTGCCTGGCGCTCCTAACAGCCCTGGCGCTCAAGCGACTTGGAATGGTCAGCCCCTTTTTCCTCGGCCCGCTCGCCTTGGCCTCGATCTTGGCCGTCATGGTCGAGGGCCCGGTGGCCTGGCCACGCGGGTTGACGTATGCGGGGCAATTCCTATTGGGCGTGTCGCTGGGGCTCAGCTTCAATCGCGATCTGCTTCGCCTGGCTCCCCGCTTCGTGGCGGCCTCGGCGCTGATCACGCTCTTGACGATCTTGGGGTGCACGGCCCTCGCCCTGGGTATAGCCAGCGTCGATGGTCTGCCCTTCGCGACCCTCACACTGGCCGCAGCGCCCGGAAGCGTGACGGAAATGTCGCTTACTGCGAACGTCATGGGCCTTGATGTTGCCATGGTGACTGGCTTTCACATCGTTCGCCTATTTATTCTGATGCCACTTGCGCCATTGGCACTGTTCTTGGTTTCCAAGAGCGAGGCTGACGAGAGCCCACGTGAGTAAGTCGGCGAACATCGGTCCGAACCTGTTGCCTCAGAACTTCAATGTCTCGTAGCTGAGGTCGATGCCTCGCTGACAAACGTTTACAGTGTATCAAGTTGCCCGCGCAAAACTTGGTCACAGGATGACGCAAACGCCAAGGGTGGCAAAAGAGTCCAGACTGTGCTCACCAGCGCAACGGTGGCGAGGACAAGACTTATCCGCCGGAGGGTGCGGTCGGTATCTTGCCACCGCGGCGACCGCAGCGCTACCAGCAGCAGGACCTGGACCACGATTGCCGTGCCCGCGGTCAGGACCAGCAGAAATCGCACCGTGCCGTCGCCGACAAGCGCGCTCCACCGGTCGGAACACAGCAAGCCGTGCATCCCATAGACCGCGCTGAAGGACGCCAGCCAGAGCGTGAGCGGAAGCGACAGGCGCAGAACCGAGTTCACGTCAACATACCGGGCAACATGGCGGCCGCGGTGGTGACCAGCGTGACGGCCACCGCGTAGTCGCTCCAGAGCCGCACGATGCGTAGGGCACCGGAGGTTGTCGCGGCGGGATGGCCGGCCAGCATGCGGGCCACGAGCAGCGCCATCATCAGCAGGGCGACCAGATGGTGCAGCAGGGCATATCCCATCAACACCCAGAGGGTCGCGTCATAGGCATGGGCCGTTGGATCCGGGGCACGGGAGATGAGAAATGTGCAGCTGAAGGCGAGAGCCGCCAGCCCCGTCACCGTCAGGACTGTTCCCCCGATCGACTTCAGGCGCGCGCCGGCGAGACTCAGCGTGGCCCCACCGAAAATCGGCAGCAGGATCCATGATCCCGCTTCCACATAGGCGGGCGGCGGCCAGTTCGGCGCGATCGTCCAGAGGAAAGCATAGCCGAAGAGCAACGAGCCGAAGAACGTGCCATTGGCCAGCAAAAGGAAGATCGACCCCCACCAGCCGGGCGGGTCACTCACTTCGGCTGCGGTGAGCAGCGACATCCCGCGACCGGCCGGAAGCAACCCCTCGCTTTCCTTGCGGCCGAGGCTCCAGACCCAAACCAACGCGCAGGCAATCACGCCCAGAGCGGAGAGGGGTATCAGCCAATACGCCTTTATCAGCATGCCGAGAAAGAACAGCCCCGTCACCGCCGACATCAGGACCGGCAGGGCCGTATTGCCGGGAAAGACGGTGATGTAGCGTGGCTCTCCGGTGGCGACGTCGACCGAAAGCGTTTCGCGCCGCGCCCTCGTGCAATCGCCCAGATAGCCCTCGCCCCGGGCGATTTGCACTGGCAGGTCCGGCGCGTCGTAAAGCGGCTCGCGCGACGTGACCTCGGGGATGCTGGCGAAGTTGTAGGCCGTCGGTGGCGTCGGCATCGCCCATTCCAGCGTTCCGGCTTTCCAGGGGTCGCGGGCGCCCCGCACCGCCACGGTCACGTTCACCACCACGTCGATCAGCACGAGCGCAAAGCCGATCGCCATGACGAAGCTGCTGACCGAGGCGATGAGGTTTATGAGTTCCCATCCCTGTCCGGCATCGTAGGTGTCTATCCGCCGCCGCATCCCGAGCAGCCCCGCCCAGTGCAACAACAGGAAGGTGCCGTGAAAGCCCGGCACGATGAGCCAGAAGGCCGTGGGGCCGAGCTTGAAATAGGTCGTGCGCCCGGCAAAATGCGGCATCCAGTAATAAAGCGCCGCGAGCATTGGAAAAACGAAACCGCCGATCAGCACGTAGTGAAGGTGCGCGACGATAAAGTAGGTGTCGTGCGCCTGCCAGTCGAACGGCACGATGGCCACCATGACGCCGGTCAGTCCGCCGATCACGAAGGTGGCGAAGAAGGCCAGCAGCCAGAGCATGGGCAGGCGCGTTGTCGGCCGGCCCTGCCGCAGAGTACCGATCCAGGCGAATATCTGGACTGCCGTCGGCACCGCCACCAGCGTCGAGGCGGCGGAGAAGAAGGCCAGCCCCATATGCGGGATGCCGGTCGTGAACATGTGGTGCACCCATAGCCCGAAGCTGAGCACGCCGAGCGACACGGCGGCGGCCACGATCCAGCCGTAGCCCATGAGGCGGGTGCCGGCCATCACCGGAAGGATGGTCGAGATCGCGCCGGCCGCGGGCAGGAAGATGATGTAGACCTCGGGGTGGCCGAACAGCCAGAACAAGTGCTGCCACAGAAGCGCGTCACCGCCATCTGCCACCTGGAAGAAGGGCATCCCGAAGGCACGTTCCAGCTCCAGCAGGATAGAGCCGAGGATCAGCGGCGGAAAGCCGGTGAGGATCATTACCGCCGTTACCAGCGCGTACCAGGCAAAGATCGGCATTTTAGACAGGCGCATACCCGCGGCCCGGTAGCGCAGAATCGTCACCGTGATCTCGACCGCCGCCGAGATCGCCGAGATCTCGACGAAGGTGATGCCGATCAGCCAGAAATCCGAGTTGATACCCGGTGCGCCAATGGTCGATGACAGCGGCGGGTACATGAACCACCCGCTGTCCGGCGCGATACCGGCCAGCAGTGCGAAGATCATCATGGATCCGCCGAAGACGTAGCACCAGAAGCCGTAGGCCGTCAGTCTCGGAAAGGCGAGGTCTCGGGTGCCCAGCATCTTGGGCAGCAGATAGACCGCGAGCCCCTCGAAGAGCGGGATCGCGAACAGGAACATCATGATGGTCCCGTGCATGGTGAATATCTGGTTATAGTGCTCCGGGCCGATGAAGGCCGAGCGCGGGCTGGCCAGTTGCGCGCGGATCAGCATGGCGAGGATGCCGCCCACGATGAAGAAGAAGATGGCGACCGTCAGGAACATCCGGCCCAGATCGGTGTGGTTCACGGTCGTGAACCAGCCCTTCCAGCCCGGCTCCGAGGCCCAGATACGGGTCAGCGCGCGATGGCGGCGCAGCGCGGTCATGGCGCGTCTCCCTGCAGGAACCGGTCCCAGGATGCGGCATCATGCGCGATCACGGAAAAGCGGTGATCACGATAGCCGGGGCCGTTGAATTCGGATCCGAGCCCCTCGTATCGGCCCGGCGTGTCGGCCTCGATCCGCAACACGTTCACGCGGCCGGGCACCGCGTCCAGCTTCCCCGCGAGCCGCGGCACCCAGAAGGCATGGATCACGTCGGCCGTGGTGATCGCCACGTCCACCGGCCGCCCGGCGGGGATGTGCAGCACGTTCTCGGTCTCGCGCTCCGGCGCGTCGTCATAACCGAAGCGCCAGGCCCATTGCCGCGCCTCTGCCTGCACCCGCACCACGTCGGGGCCTGCGCGGGGAAGCAGACGTTCGCCGACAACCAGCCCGTAGGTCAGCAGCGCCGCCAGCACGATCAACGGGAAAACCAGCCCGAGCCCGATGACGAACCCCCGTTCGTCGCGTTCGCCCGATGGACCGTACCAAGCCCAGGCAATCAGGCCGGCCACGAAGAGAAAGATCGCTGTCGCGCCGCCCAGCAACACCCACCACAACGTAGCGATGACCTTGGCCGCGGACCCGGCCGGGTGCACGGTTGAGAGAGAATCCTCGCAACCCGCCAGAAAAAAGATAGTTATACCCCCGACACCGCAGCGCAGGAGAACCCCGGGATGCCGGACAAGATGGTCAACGAGTCCGAGGAACTTCTGGATCCGATCGTGGAACATCCCGGCTACGACGAGACGGAATCCCTCGTCGGCCTCTGGGGGCATCCGCTGCACGCGATGAGCGTCGCATTCCCCGTCGCGCTTACCTTCTGCGCGTTCGGCGCCGACCTGTTCTACTGGTGGAGCGGCGACGCCTTCTGGGCCCGTGCCGCGATCTGGGCGGCGGGCACCGGCTTTCTGTTCGGCCTGATCGCCGGCGCGACTGGCACGGCGGAACTGCTGATGGTGCCCGGCATTCGCATTCGCGCCCCGGCCTGGACGCATTTCGTCATCGCGGTGCTGCTTTTGTCCCTGCTCGGCACGAACTGGGGCTACCGGGTGCAGGGCTACGAGGCGGCGGTGCTGCCCTATGGCATCATCCTTTCGGCCTTCAACGTACTCGTCGTCATGGTAACGGGATGGCATGGTGGCAAGCTCGTGTTCGATCATCGTCTGGGCACATCAAAGGGGAACTGATAACCGCGCGGCTCGGTCAGCCAGTCAGGCATGGGAATTTCACCCAGTTCCGGCTTGGCAAGGACCAGCGTCAGAACGCACAGAACCGGCATCATCAGGAGAACCAATGGAAGCGCCGGTTTTGGCGCGCGATGTGCGCCCTCCCGTTCCGCCACCGCGACGAGGACATATCCGATCCAGACGTGAAAGGTCACCAGCATCGCCACGAAGAAAAGCTTGGCGAACATCCAGATCACGAAGACCTCGCGCAGGAATATCAGCGCCGTTCCCGACCCGATGGCGAGGACCGCCGCCGGTGTGATGCAGAACGTATAGGTATAATGCGTGGCGTGGCGGATGCGCGTGTAATCACTTTGTCCGATCGCCGGGTCGTGCCGCGCCAGCATGAGCGGCAGGGCGAACAGTCCGCCGCACCAGAGCAGCAGCATCCCGACGTGAAGCGCCTTCAGATGCGGCACCAGCGCCGTGATCGCACTCATGCGGAAGCCGCCCCCGCCGAGTTCCATGCACGGCGGGACAGCAGGGCGACGACGGCAAGATAGGGCAGCATCGCCGGGACCCACATGATCAGGCCGCCCAGCTGCTGATCCTCGATCGGCATCAGCCCCCACAGGAGCGGCGCCTGCTGATGAGATTCGTAAAGCACCACGGGGGCCAGCGTCAGGATCGCGCCGAGCAATCCCATCTGGATGAGCCCGGCCAATGACCACAATACCCCGCCGACCGCGTCGCCATTGGCGAGGACCGCGCGCCAGAACAGGGTCGCCGAGCCAAGCAGCGAAACCTGCATGATCCAGTAGACGGCGACGTCGCGCAATGCGAGGTCATATGCAGACGGGACGTGCCAGAGCCACAGGATCGTCGTCGAGACCAGAAAATGCAGGGGCATCGGTCCGAACTTCCGCCGCCGCGGCAAAGCCGCCGCGAGCAGCGGCGCCGCGACCGCGACCAGCAGAACGTGATGCACCACCCTAGCCGAGAACAGACCGGCCGCAAGCGCGCAGAGCGGCGAGACGAAGGTGACAAAAAGAACGGCCACGGCGGCCAAGCCCGAGCTCTTGTGCCGCAAGAAGATCGTCAGGATCAGCAGAACGACTAGCAATGCCGGATCGTAATTCCACGAATCCCAGACCAGTCCCGGGCCCGGTGCCTCGCCGCAATAGCTGCCCGGAAGTATCTCAAACGGCACGATGCCCCCCGCTGCACGATTTTGGCCGCAAAAGTCTGCGGCGTCTTCAGTCTCGTTCTAGCGCAACCGCGTGAGGCGGCAACCTCCTCTGGCGGGAGCGACGATATTCTTCGGGTTGCAGGCTTACCACTCCCTTGATGCGTGGGGCCGAGGGCAGATTGGTGTTCCATCGAGGTCGCGGACGGTGTCAAGGGTCCCGTCGTCACGCTCGACGGCACCTTCGGATCGTGCTTCCCAAGTGGGCCGGCGAGGATTGCGGCGACAGCGGCTCCGGCGTGGTGCACGTGCAGAGCACCCTTCCGCCGATCAGGCCATTGCCCAGGCTGGTCGCTATGCCAACCGTCTTAGCCCGCCTCACCAAGGGCAGGTGGGCGCGACGCGTGGTGAATGTCCGCCGGTCATTTGGGGGTGACCAAAATTTCTTACGGAACGAGATCCGCAAGCACTGCGTTGAAACACAGGAGGCTTTCATGGATCAATTGTCGCGGCGGGGATTTCTGAAAGCGGGGGCCAGCGCCGCAGCGGTTTGCGTCACCCCACTCAGCGAAGCATTGGCCGGCTTGCAGGACGAGAGACAGTTCCAGCCTCCCGGCTGGCGGGAGCGTGGGCAAGTCCGCTTTCGTCAGGATGGTATTCCAAAGGTGACGGGCGAAAAGGTCTTTGCCGTCGATATCCGCGCAAGGGACATGCCCGACTGGCCGGACGAGCAGTCACACGCTTTTTTCATAAGGGTTCCGCGTGCCGACAGGGTGTTTGAAGGCGTCAGCCTCGACCCGTTGGGCGAGGCCCTGCAACCCGATGCCGTGGTCACTGAAGAGACATTGCGCAGCGATGGCGTCGAGATGGTCGAAGCCGATTTCTATGGCACCTTCTTCCTCGCGGCGGGCGAGGTGCCAACCTATCTGGGGCAGCCCGTGGCGCTGCTGATCTATCACGACTACACGCGCTTCCGCGCGGCCAAGTCCAGGCTTCGGTTCAACGAAGACGCCCTCGTCTGGGGCGAGGCGGCCGAGCCCCCGGAGCGCACCCCCTACGGTGCCACCCGCTATGTCCGGATCGGAGGCGACACGCGCGACGCCGAAGACCGCTTCTCTCCCCTGAAAAACGGCACCATCTTCGCGGAATTCTCCGACGGCCAACCCGACTGGCCCGAGGCTGACCAGAACGGCGAAACCGGCGCCCAGGCGATGGCTTTCGCCGGGGATCTGCGGGCCGAACTCGACGATCCGCCCGAGGCATGGAAGGTCTTCCGCCGCTCCTACCACTCGCAATATGTCGATCCCGCCGCGCTCGAGCCCGACAACGGAAACGCATGGTACGATACCGCCACCGGCCGGCTGCACGTGGTGACCGGCACCCAGTCGCCGTGGACCAATGCGGATCACATCGAAAGGATGGTCAGCGCCAGCAGTTTCGAGCTTGACGAGCTGCGTTTCCATCCCGGTTACACGGTGGGATACGGCCAGAAGGAACACCACGTCTTTCCCTATTACGTCGCCATGGCCGCGCTCTATGGCGAGGGGCGGCCGGTGCGGCTTGCCCTCGACCGTTGGGAGCATTTCCAGAGCGCTCTGAAACGGCACCCGTTCGACACCGACATCACCCTCGCGGTCGACCGCGAAACCGGCGAGTTCCGCAGCCTTGCCGCGGATCAGCGTGCCGATGGCGGCGGCGTGAAGAACTTCAGCCCCTCTGTGGGCCAAGTCTCGGCCACTGCGCTGCAATCGGTCTATTACCTGCCCAAAAGCGACCTTGCCGTTCAGGTCGATGCCTCGCGCGCGCCCACCGCCGGCTCGATGCGCGGCTACGGCACGCTGCAAAGCATGGTGGCGATGGAACTGCTGGTCGACGAGGTGGCCGAGGATCTGGGCCGCGACCCGATCGAACTGCGCCGGATCAACGTCTTCCACTCGGGCGACAAGAACACCCAGGGCGCCATTCCGGGCGGGGCGCTCCGGGCCGATGAGATGCTCGAGGCCGCCGCGGCCGACCCGATCTGGACTGAACGGGCCGAGCGGAAGAAGAGGTTCGAAGCGGAAAACCCCGGCTATCGTTACGGCGTCGGCTTTTCCTGCGTGCAGAAGGATTACGGCACCGGGGCAGAGGCCGCTCTGGTGCAACTCGAACTGTCGCCGGAGGGGCATCTGCACATGCGCCACGTCGCCTCGGAAATCGGCTGCGGCGCGACCACGTCGCAGATGCTGATGACAGAACGGCATCTTGGCAAGCCGGCCGACAGCGTCGATTTCGCCGTGACGGACTGGCCCAGCCTGCCGCTGGAAGCCAATGACGAACCCTACACGATGAGCCAGGAAACGCAGGACGGGCTGGCGGAGAACCCGCGATGGGTGCCGCGCATCACCTCGCCCAGAAGCGCCTCGAACTCGGCCTATTACTTCACCCATGCCACCACGGAAGCCGCCCGTATGCTGTTCGAACTGGGCCTCTGGAAAGCCGCGCTCAGTTTCTGGCAAGAGGGCATCGGCGGCGGACAGGCCGGCCCCCTGTATGTACGCCGGGAAGAGGCCGAATGGCGCGACGGTCACCTTGTGGCGGGCGGGCTGAACCCGTTGCCGGTCGAAGACCTGGCACGCCGCGCCCACGAGCGGGGCTTCATCACCGGCGTGACTGTGCACACGTTCAACCGCTGGGCCTGGGCGCGGGCCGAATTCGAGGTCGAGGGCACGCGCATCGAGGCCCCGATCGACGCGCTTTCCGTCCGGTGGGGCGAGGGCGCGGGAGAGGAAAAGCGCGCGGCCATGACCGAGGGCGGCTACGCCTTCCAGCCGCGCCGCCGTGTGGAATACCCGCCGGTTCAGCGCAACAACGCGGCGGTCACCTACTACGCCCCCTGCGCGACGCTGGTCGAGCTTTCGGTGAACCCCGGATCGGGGGAGGTGCGCGTTCTCAATCACCGCTCATGGCTGGAATGCGGCCGGCAGATCGTGCCCGAGCTTGTCTCGGGGCAGCTGCAGGGCGGGATCGCCATGGGCATCGGCCACGCGCTTTACGAAGACATGCCGCTTTACGAGGAGGGGCCCGGCAACGGCACGTGGAACTTCAATCGCTACCGGCTTCCACGGGCCGAGGATGTCGCGGTCTGGGCCCAGAGCGCCACGGTGCTTGAGCCGCTTTCGCCCACCGATCCGCCGAAAGGGATTGCCGAGGTGGTGATGATCCCGGTGGTGGCGGCCATCGGCAACGCTGTTCATCATGCCATCGGCCACAGGTTCCACCGCACTCCCATAACGCCCGAAAGGATCAAGGAGGTGACGGCATGACCGCCCTGATGACGGTGACGATGACGATCAACGGCACGGAAACCAACCCGATCGAGGTGCCCGAAGACCTGATGCTGCTGGAATTCCTGCAGGAATATCTCAACCTGACGGGCACGCGCTATGGCTGCGGGCAGGGGGTCTGCCGCGCCTGCGCGGTGATCCATGACGGCCCGCGTGGCGCGCGGGCGGTACCCGCCTGTATCACCGGAGTGGCCTGGGCCAACGGACGCGCCTTCCGGACCGTCGAAGGCCATGCCGAGCGCGACGACGAGGGCAACGTCACCGCGATGACGCCGGTACAGCAGGCGTTTCTGGATCACTTCTCCTTCCAGTGTTCCTTTTGCACGCCCGGTTTCGTCTCCGCCGCGCAGGCGCTGGTCGAGCGGCTTGAGGCCGAACCGGTTCCCGCCGACCAGGTCGAGGATGTTGTGCTGGCCGCGCTCAACGAGAATATCTGCCGCTGCACCGGCTATGTCCGCTATCTCGAGGCCACCCGCGACGTCATCCTGGCCACGCCTGGCCTGACGACGGAAGGCGGCCAGGCGGAGGGAAGCTGATGCGCACCGTGCTTCGCATCCTTGCTGGCCTCGTCCTGTTAGCCGTGGTGATTGCCGTAGTGGTCTTCTTCGGCTTCACCGGATCGGGCCCCGTGCCGCCGGCCAGCCGCGATCTCGAGGCGCTGGGCGAAGAGGAGCGGGCCGAGTTGGTCGCGCTGGGGGAATATGTGGCCAAAGCCGGGGATTGCGCCGCCTGCCACGAAAGCGAGGACGGTCTCGCCCTTGCCGGCGGCACGCCGATGGAAACGCCCATGGGCACCGTCTATGGCACCAACATCACCCCGTCGGACACCCACGGCATCGGCCACTATACGGCTGACGACATGTACCGCGCCATGGTGTACGGAATCGCGCCGGGCGAACGGCGGCTTTACCCCGCGATGCCCTATACCTCCTACCATTCCGTCTCCCGCGAGGATATCGACGCGCTCTACGTCTATCTCATGGCGCAGGACCCGGTGGAAAAGCCGAACAAAGCGCATGAGATGGCCTTCCCGTTCAACCTGCGGCCGCTGATCGCCTTCTGGAACCTCATCTACCGGCCCGACCCGCCGGAAGACCCGGGGCCGGGCCTGTCTGGCGGCGACCAACTGGCCCAAGACCGGCGCGGACCGTATTTGGTCGACGTGCTGGGCCATTGCGGCGAATGCCATACGCCCCGCAACCTGGCCTTCGCGAAGACGGACGATCACCTCGGCGGCACGGTCATCGAAGGGGCTCTGGCGCCCGACATCACGCCACAGGGGCTTTCCACCCGCGGCTGGACCCGCGAAGACCTTGCGCAGTTCCTGTCCACTGGCCTGTCACCGCAGGGGGTGATGACATTCCGCATGTTCCCTGTGCTCAGCCATTCGACCAAGTACCTGCCCGACCGCGACATCGAAGCCGTGGTCTCCTATCTGGCAGAGGAAATGCCCGAGCCCGCCAGCCCGCCCTCCGACCCGGCGGCCATCGAAGCGCATTCCGAGGGTCACCGGCTCTACATGGGGCTATGCGCCGGATGCCACGGCGGCGATGGCCAGGGGCAGCCTTTCGGTTCGGTCCCCATGGTCGGCAATACGACATTGATGCTGGACAACCCCCTCAACCTGCACCGCGTGATCCGCGAAGGCATCCCGGCCCGGCATCTGAGCGGGCATCTCAGGATGCAGGAAATGCCCGCATTCGACACGATGCTCGAGGACAGGGAACTGGACGCCCTTAGCCGATACCTCCGCGATCGCTGGGGGCTGGGGGCGATGTAAGCGTGGCGTCAGACGAAGTCGGTCTCGTCTACGGAAGGACGGAGCAGCCGTCCTTTCAACGACGCCGGGATTGCGCCGCTCGACAAGGGCGGGGTGAGGGGGACATTGGGCCGAACCTGTCACTCCAGCCACGTCGTGAACCACGGGAACCGGCTCAGCACCACCAAGATGATCGCCACCGCCAGCAGGAACGGCCAGAGCGATTTCAGGATGCGCCCGGGCGTCACCCCGCTCATTGATGACGCGATATAAAGCCCCACGCCCACCGGCGGTGTCAGCAGCCCCAGCACGAGGTTGAGGCACATCACCACCCCGAACTGGTAGGGGCTGATGCTGTAATCGTTCATCGCGATCGGCAGCAGGATCGGCGAAATCAGGATCACCGCCGCGATCCCGTCAATCAGCATGCCCACGAACAGCAGGATGACATTGACGATCAGCAGGAAGACGAACGGGTCGCTCGTCACCGAGGTGATCAGCGCCGCCAGCTTCTGCGGCAAGGCCTCGTAGATGATCACCCAGCCGAAGACATTGGCGGCCGCGATCATGAAGATGATCATCGAGGCGTTCACCGCCGTCCGCCGGAACATCGTGAACAGCGCTGCCGGCTTCAACTCGCCATAGATCAGCCAGCCGATCACGAAGGCGATGAGCGAGGCGACGGCGGCGCTTTCCGTGGGCGTCGCGATCCCCAAAAGGATGCCGCCGATTATCGCCACCGGGATCAGCGCCGCTGGCAGCGAATACAGCAGCGCCGCCGCCGCCTCGCGTTTGGTAAACCACTCTCCTTTCGGAAAATGCGTCACCATCCCGATCGCGGTGATCACTGCCGCGAAGGCCACCGCCAGCAACAGCCCCGGCAAGATACCGGCAAGGAACATGTCGCCGATCGGAACCTGTGCCAGCACCCCGAAGATCACGAACATCATCGACGGCGGGATGACCGGCGCCAGCAGCCCGCCGGCGGCCGTCGTCGCTGCGGCAAAGCCCGTGTCGTAGCCTTCCTTCTCCATCTCCGGCGTCATCGCCCGCGCCATCACGGCGATCTGCGCCGTGGCCGAGCCAATGATCGCGGCCATGAACATGTTGGTCAGCAGGTTGATATAGGCCAGCCCACCCCGGAAGCCGCCGACGAACACCCGCGCCGCGTTGATCAGCCGCCGGGTCATGCCGCCCTCGTTCATCATCTCGCCGGTCAGCATGAACAGGGGAATGGCCAGCAGCCCGTAATTCTCCAGCCCCGAGAACATCTTCTGCGCGAAGCTGTCGTAAAGGACCGTGTTGCCGCTTTCCCAGATGTACCAGATCGCGGTCAGAGCCAGCACCAGCGCGACGGGCACGCCGATCAGCAGCTTGAAGGCAAAGACAATCGGCGTCATGTCGTCTTGGCCCCGGGCTTGCGGCCCTGTCCCAGCAGGTTCGCGGTGCCATGAAGCGTGGCGCCCAGCGCAAAGGCCCACATCACCATCCAGACCCAGTACTTGGGCACGCCAAGCGTGGTCGTGGGCTCCGCGTAGATGAAGTTGAACGTCGCGCCCTGGAACGCCTCGGTGTCGAAGCCGAACCGCGCCAGCTCCAGCGGGGAATACCAGCGCCAGCAGAACCAGATCATGAACAGCGCGAAGGCGAGAACGAGCAGGTGGACGATCTTGGCCGCGATCCTTGCAAGGGCAGGGGGGGTGCTGTCAGACGGATTCGAACTCGTCTCGCCTTGGACAGTAACGCTGCCCTTTATGCGACGCAGAGTTGCCGCCACTCGGCGAGAGCGGCGGCTCGGTTCCGTTTGAAATTCTGTCTGCTGTAGAGGCTTCGCTCCGAATTGAACAAGTTGTGGATTGAAGAGTGAACGGCGGCAAATTTCTGTAGATTTCGCATGCGCCGGAAGCGGGACATGGCACGCTCTCTTCGTCGGAAGGGTAGGTGTGAGTTCTCGATCCTATTGTTCAGCCAGCGCCCTGTACGCTGCCGATCGGCGTTTCCGATTTCTTTCATCGCCGCCCCATAAGAGCGCAACTTATCGGTGACGATGCGGTCTGGCTGCCCGTAGCGTTTCATCAATTTTCTGAGGAATTTCAATGCGGCCTTGCGATCGCGACGCTTGGTGACAAAGGCATCAAGAACCTCGCCTTCGTGGTCGACGGCCCGCCACATGTAATGGGTTTCGCCGTTGATTTTCACGAAGACCTCGTCGAGATGCCATTGCCAATTCGAGTAGCAGCGCATCCGTTGGGCCCTGGCTTTGCGGATCTCAGAGGCGAACAGCGGGCCAAACCGCATCCACCAAAAGCGGACAGACTCATGGCTGACGTCGATCCCGCGCTCGTGCAGAAGGTCCTCGACATTACGTAACGAGAGCGGAAATCTGACGTACATCATTACCGCCAGCCGGATGATTTCACGGCTTGTTCGAAAGTAGCGAAACGGATTGGGCTTACTCATTCAGGAAGGGTAGGGGCCAGCGAGGTCGCTCGCAAGCTCATCCCTCTGACACTGCCTCCACAGGCCCTAGAAGAGCTGTTCAGCCGAGACAGAGATCAGTTTCCGCTCCGTCAACGTAAGCAATCGGCAGTGGTCATCATTTACCAGGATCATGTCCTCGAGCTTAATCATCCCGGATTCAGCGTCGCAGACGTGGAGTTCGATGGCGAGAACCATGCCGGCAGTGATATCGTCTTCGCCTCCGCGGGACAAAAAAGGCGGTTCGTTCAAGTCAAGGCCGACACCATGACCGACGAAATGCGCCATACTGCCATCAGAAAACTTGAGGAATGGGTCGAGTATGCCCGCACATTCTGCGTGATAGCGGGCACGTTCAAAGACTTCTCCTGAGGTCATGCCAGGCGAGATATCTGAAATTAGCTCATCCGAAACCCACAGGAGGGCTTGGTGTAACTCAAGGGTTCTTTGCGATGGTTGCCCCACGCAATATGTACGTGTTTGATCCCCATGATATCCCCCGACGCAAGTAGGGATATCAACTATGACCAAGTCTCCAGATTGAATTGTACGGTGCGACGCCCCGACTGGGATTGCTGGAGTCAATCCACATCCCGAAACTGTAAATACGACTCCGCTCATTTCTTGACGGTTTTGTCCGGAAGCTAACGGTCCCCGTCCCATCGTGAAGTCCGTTTGTCGAACAAAATACACGCCTTCGTGTCCCGCACGGCGTTGTCCGTCCTCTACGATTGCCGACGCTTCGAGTTCGGTCATCCCTGGCCGCCATAATTCCAACGCCGCTCTATGACCCGACTCCAGCGCTTGAGCAGCTCTTTCAATGTACGCTATCTCCAGTGCGTCTTTGCTCATTCTCTGTTTGAGGATGTCGGACGAAACATCGACGATCTGAGCCGGTTTTAGGACTTCGCGGATTTTTCTATAATCCGGAACAGTCATTACATCGAGCTCAGCGCCGATTTCCATGTCGCGTGTGATCTCTCCGAGGCAGTCGTGCGCAATATCGGCAAATCTGCTTTTCTTGGAAATTCGGTCGCGTGGAAGGGTGCAGTGTCGCTGGGCGAAATCTAGTCCGGATCGAAGGAAGAAATGAAAAGTACTCGGGGAAACGAAGAGCCATCCCGGCTGAGAAGTCCCTGTGAAATAGAAAATGTCTCTGCTCAAGTGAAGGAAGGCGGCTGCCAGGCCTCGCTGCCGAAGTCTCTGCTGTAGTGCGGTAATCCTCTCACTATGGGCGGTCATTCTTCTCTCCTTCATCGGCGTTGAACTTTGAGAGTTTTGTTTCTCCAAGCAGCACCAGATTGTCGTCATGCAGAATTGAAAGGCAACTGTACCGGTAAGAACGTGAGCATTGAGGTGGCAGGCGCTGTTGGCGCAGCATAGGGCCGCCCAGCCTGCGACTTGTTAAGGCGTTGCCACATGGATTTCTCCAGAAAGTCGTTCCTGAATTTCATCGCAAAGTAAGCGTTGACTTAATCTAGGAGCCGACTTAAGAAAACATATGTTTGTTTAGTTAGGCTTGTCAAATGACAATCGCGACACGCTCCAATAATCGTCTCGAGTTTCTGCTCGAAAGTTCGGCTGAGCTTTTTTCGAAACGCGGGTATCAAGCTACGACGATGCGGGACATTGCTAAGAAATGCGGAATGCTTCCGGGTTCGATCTACTACCATTACCCAAATAAGGAGGCTTTGCTCGTAGCAGTCTATGAAGAGGGCGTGAGGCAGTTGAGCGAACGCGTTCAACGCGAGATTGCACCAGCTTCCGACCCATGGGACCGGTTGGAGCTTATGCTCGCTGCGCATATAGACATGATTATCGAGCCGACGGCCTATGCCAGTGTGATCATCCGCATCTTGCCAGACGACGTGCCCTCGGTGCGTGATGATCTCGTCCGGCTGCGTGACAAGTACGAAGTTGTCCTTCGTGATCTCTTGGGTGCGCTTCCGTTGGCCGAAGATGTGGATAGTCACCTGCTGAGACTTATTCTGATCGGGGCGGTCAATCACATCCCTGTCTGGCACAAGCCGGGCGGGGAGAGCCCTAGACAAATCGCGCGGCAACTAATTCGGGTTCTTTGCGGCCCCATTCAAACACATCTGGGGGAGAACAATGATGTCCTATCCTGAACGCGTTCTGGTTACGAAAATCGGATTTGACGGGCATGACAGAGGCAGTCGAGTTGTGGCGGCGTATCTGCGCGACGCGGGGATGGAGGTGATTTACACCCCGCCGTGGCAGGAGGTCGCGGCAGTGGTGAAGCTCGCGATGCAGGAAGATGTCGATGTCGTGGGCGTAAGTTCGCTCGCGACCGATCATCTTATCATGCCGGATCTGATCGCCGCGCTACGCGAGGCGGGCCTAGGACATGTTCGCTTGATCGTGGGCGGAATTGTCCCGCGAAACGAACAGCCCGAACTGTTATCCGCTGGTGTCAGCGCGATTTTCAGTCCCGGCGCAACTAGCGAAGAGATTGTCAACACTGTCCGCACATTGGCCGTTGAGGCACGTGCGGCGCGCGAAGACGCGGAGGTCGTGTAATGCCCAAAACAGCTTCAAACACCAATGCTGCAAGCCTGGAAAAGATGCAGGCAGGCTGGAAGGTTCGCTACGACGGCGAGATCGGTCGGGATCGAACTGTCGTGAACCGATCAGGCATCGAAGTGCGTCCGCTCTACACGCCGCTTGACTGGTCAGATTCACGCTACGTCGAGGACCTCGGCATGCCGGGCGAGCTACCCTACACGCGGGGCATTTATAACACCATGCACCGGGGACGCACGTGGACGCAGCGGCAGCTCATCGGGCTGGGTACTCCGCAGGACTACAACAAGCGCGTCCGCATGTTGCTTCAACAGGGCGCGTCAGCGATTAGTCTTCTGCCTTGCAACTCCGGATTCCGCGGGATCGACTGCGATGAGAGCCCGGTTCCGCTGCTCGGTACCTGCGGTACAGTCATCAATACGGTCGACCACATGGACGCCGCGCTTGACGGTGTGCCGATCGACGAGATCTCTACAGCAATGAACGATCCCACGCCCTTCACGCTTTTCGCCTTCTTGCTTGGCGTTGCGAAGCGCCGTGGCGTGCCATTCGACAAAATCACCGGCACTGCGAACCAATCCGACTACATCTCGCATTTCGTAGCCAATCACATGTTCTACCGTCTCAGCCAGCCCGGTGCACGGCGCGTGTTCGTGGATCACGTCAAGTTTTGCCGTGAGCATGTTCCTAACTGGAACCCGGTGTCGGTAGTGGGTCAGCACATGCAACAAGCCGGCGCGACGCCAGCGGAAACCATGGGGCTGACGCTATCGACCGCGATCCAGTACGCAGACGATTGCATCGAAGCCGGGATGGATCCCGACAGAATCCTGCCGCGCTTCACCTATTTCTTCGACATCTCCATTAGCTTTTTCGAGGAGGTGGCGAAATTTCGAGCTGGACGACGCATCTGGGCGCGTATTGCACGTGAGCGCTATGGCGCTAAGGATCCTCGATCGTGGAGGTTTAAGTTCCATGGTCAGACCTCCGGCGTGGATCTAACGCAACAACAGCCCCTTAACAACATTGCGCGAGTGACTGCGCAGGCGATTGCAGGAATCTTCGGAGGTCTGCAATCCATGCACACCGACGGGTTCGATGAGGCGATGGCTTGTCCAACAGAAGACGCAGCGCGTATCGCCGTCGCAACCCAAAACATCCTGCGCGAGGAAGCGCATCTGTGCGATGTGATCGACCCTTTGGGCGGCTCTTATTATGTAGAGTCGCTTACCAACGAAATGGAAGAGAAGATCCTTAAAGTCATGGATGTGATCGAGGATGCGGGGGGCATGTATAAGGCCTCGGACGCCGGGATCGTGCAACGCATGATTGGCAAGTCCGCGTTGGAATATCAGAACCGGATCGAGACTGGTGCTGAGGGCGTGGTAGGCGTGAATTGTTACAAGTCCGAGATCGAGGACCGAGAGGTTGAGACATATCGGCCGAACCGCAAGGCAATGGAGGCCCAGGTCGCGGCGTTTAAGGCGTTCAAAGCTAACCGAAACCAAGCTGCGGTAGACATGGCGCTGAACAAATTGGCACGCGCAGCAAACGGCACTGAGAACGTTTACGAGAAAGTTGTGGAAGCTGCAGATATCGGTGTGACCCACGGTGAGATCATTGCGTGCCTTCGCGGTGAGTTGGGCTTTGGCCACCCGCTGATGGTCGCCTGATGGCAGACAACCGCAAGGCAAAGCTTGAGGCGCTTGTTGAAAGGCTCCGCGCGGGCGATCCGCGTGCTCTGGGTAGGGCACTGACAATAGTTGAAAATGGCGGTGCTGCTGCCATGGCCCTGACCGAAGCGCTTTCCGGTTCATTTGGTAAGGCTCTCATCGTGGGTTTCACTGGTCCGCCGGGCGCCGGAAAGTCGACGCTTGTCGATACTTTGATCCATGAATGGCGAAGAGAGGGGCGTTCAGTAGCTGTGCTGGCCGTGGATCCGGTGAGTCCGGTCTCGGGTGGCGCCGTTCTGGGAGACAGGACGCGCATGGGCGCGCATAGCCTCGACGATGGCGTTTTCATCCGTTCAGTCTCCGCGCGCGGCCATCTCGGTGGCCTATGTGCAGCGGCCCACGACATGGCAGACGTCATGGATGCCGCAGGTTGGCCATTGATCCTGATAGAAACGGTCGGGGCAGGGCAGTCGGAGACCGAGATTGCTCAGGTCGCTGACTTAAGCGTTGTGGTCTGTGCGCCCGGTCTTGGTGACGAACTGCAAGCGATCAAGGCGGGGATCCTGGAAATTGGGGATATTCTCGTGGTGAATAAATCGGATCGGGAGGATGCGGACGAGACTGCCAAGCACCTCGAGGGGATGCTTTCGCTCCGTTCCGGCCCAAAGAGAGAGGTTTCCGTACTGAGGGTTTCCGCGTCAACCAGAAGTGGCGTTTCTGCCCTAAAGGATGCGGTTGATCAGCGCCTCACTACAGCCGGTGCCGATAGACAAAACAAGCGCACCGCACGTAAGAGAGTGCTCGCCGTTCAACGATTTGCAAACCGTATTACTGCCGGAATCCCTGACGAGGATTTCGCGGCGATGGGGGCAGTAGAGGTGGATCGGGCCATAATGCGTGCGATCGGTTCAATGTCCATAGAGACGGAGGAATGAATGACACTTGAAAATGATTGGACGCTCCGGGCTACGGGCCATCATGTCCTTGATTTTCCGGCATCTGTATCGGGACGGGGTCGTGCGCAAAAAACTGGTCTGCAGGAAAGTACACTTTGGAAGTTTCGATTTGTGGGAGTTGATTGGTGCTATGTGCCGCCTAGGAGACGGCATCTCGAGCAAGACCGTGCGCACGAGACCGATAGTGGCGATGTCGGAGCTGTGATCTCTACCGGGTCCGGCCGTGGTGAGGAGACCGGTTGGTGCTTTTTTGAAGAAATTGGTCAGACACTACGTGGTACTGCAAAGCGCGGTCCTTGTGGCGGTGGGGACAGCCCAATTCTGGTCAATGGCCGAAAACGGGCGCGCACAAGGAAATGAATTTGGCAACATCGCTTAAGGAAACCGGAGAGCTCAACTCTCTTTCGGCGCTACTGCATCGCAATGCGCGTCTTTTTGGTAACAAAGTAGCCTATCGGGAAAAGGAATTCGGGATCTGGCAAAGCTGGACCTGGGCTGAAACCGAGAAGGAAGTCGAAGCACTGGCGCTTGGGCTTCTGAATCTCGGCGTGAACGAGGGTGACTTTATCGCCATTGTCGGACGTAACCGGCCATATTTTTATTGGGCGGTAGTTGCCGTTCAGTCTGTAGGTGCTGTGCCAGTACCACTCTATCAGGACGCCGCGGCCGACGAGTTGGCCTATGCTCTTGAACATTGCGGCGCGCGGTTTGCCATCGTCGAGGACCAGGAGCAGGTCGACAAGATCATCGACATCCAGGACAAGCTCCACCAGTTCGAGCACATGATCTATGTCGATCCGCGAGGCCTGCGGAAATACGATCACAGCAAGCTGCACCAGTATGCCCGCGTGCAGGAGCAGGGCCGGGCGGCGCGCGAGGACCATATCGAGACGCTGAAGGCGCGGCGCGAGAAGCTGGATTATGCCAGCACCTGCGTGATGCTTTATACCTCCGGCACCACGGGCAAGCCCAAGGGCGTGGTGCTGTCGAACCGCAATATCATCGAGGCGTCGAAATCCTCGGCCGAGTTCGACCATTTGCGCAAGGAGGACGAGGTTCTGGCCTACCTGCCGATGGCATGGGTGGGCGATTACATCTTCTCGATCGGGCAGGCCTATTGGTGCGCGTTCTGCGTGAACTGCCCGGAAAGCGCCGATACGATGCAGACCGACCTGCGCGAGATCGGGCCGACCTATTACTTCGCCCCGCCGCGGGTGTTCGAGACGCAGCTCACCAACGTGATGATCCGGATGGAGGATGCCAGCCGGCTCAAGCAGCGGATGTTCCGCTACTTCATGGAGCATGCCCGGAGGGTGGGCCCGGCGATCCTTGACGGCAAGAAGGTCAGCGGCTGGGACCGGTTCAAGTACTGGCTGGGCGACCTGTGCGTCTATGGCCCGCTGAAGGACACAATGGGGTTCGGCCGGGTGCGCGTGGGCTATACCGCGGGCGAGGCGATCGGGCCGGAGATCTTCGATTTCTACCGCTCGCTGGGGATCAACCTGAAGCAGCTTTACGGGCAGACCGAGGCCTCGGTCTTCATCACCGTTCAGCCCGATGGCGAGGTGCGGTCGGACACGGTGGGCGTGCCCGCGCCGGGGGTGGAGATCCGGATCGCCGAGAATGGCGAGGTGTTCTATCGCAGCCCGGGCGTGTTCGAGGAATATTACAAGAACCCCAACAGCACCGCCTCGACCAAGGATGCCGAGGGCTGGGTCGCGACGGGCGATGCCGGGTTCTTCGAGGAAGGCACCGGGCATCTGCGGATCATCGACCGCGCCAAGGACGTGGGCAAGATGGCCGACGGCAAGATGTTCGCGCCCAAGTACGTGGAAAACAAGCTTAAATTCTTCCCCAACATCCTCGAGGCCGTGGTCTTTGGCAATGAACGGTCGGAATGCACCGCCTTCATCAACATCGACCTGACGGCGGTGGGCAACTGGGCCGAGCGGAACAATATCGGCTATGGCTCCTACCAGGAGCTGGCCGGGCATCCGCGGGTGCTGGAGACGATCCGCGAGCACGTGGAGGAGGTCAACCGGAGCCTGTCGGAAGACCCGATGCTGGCGCATTGCCAGGTGCATCGGTTCCTGGTGCTGCACAAGGAGCTGGACGCCGACGATGGCGAGATGACCCGGACGCGCAAGGTGCGGCGGGGCGTGATCGGCGAGAAGTTCGAGGACCTTCTGGGCGCGCTCTATGACGGATCGGACGAGATCAGCACGCGGACGGAAGTGACCTACGAGGATGGCCGCAAGGGCTATATCAGCGCCACGCTGAAGATCATCGACGCCAAGGTCGTGCCGGTCGACACGGCCGAGAAGGTGGCGGCGGAATGAGGTTAACAAAAGGTTACGACCGGTGCGTTTCCTGTGCCTTTGCCCTGCCGGGTGAAGACACCGCTGCGGAGACGGCGCGGGACCAGATTGGGCGCAAAACCACTAACCGCCGATGCATCGACCGTGCGCAGCCCGCGCGGCGCGCCATCCCGGCAGGGTTTATCGAGGGATATCAACATGCTTGACGCGACCGAGGGATTTGTCACCGAGGACGGCCGCAAGATCGGCGGGGTGGTGATGGAGATGAAGAACATCACGCTGCGCTTTGGCGGCGTGGTGGCGATCAAGGATATCAGCTTCGACATCCGCGAAGGGGAGATACGGGCGATCATCGGGCCGAATGGCGCGGGCAAGTCGAGCATGCTGAACGTGATCAGCGGCTTCTACAACCCGCAGGAGGGCGAGGTGTTCTACAAGGGCGAGAAGCGCCCGCAGATGAAGCCCTACCAGGTGGCGCAGCAGGGTATCGCGCGGACTTTCCAGAACATTGCCCTGTTCGAGGGGATGACCGTGCTCGACAACGTCATGACGGGCCGCATCCGGCAGATGAAATCGGGCCTGCTGGCGCAGGCGATCTGGAAGGGCAAGGCCGAGCGGGAAGAGGTCGAGAACCGGGAGGTGGTCGAGAAGATCATCGACTTCCTGGAAATCCAGTCGATCCGCAAGACGCCGGTGGGCCGCCTGCCCTATGGCCTGAAGAAACGGGTGGAGCTGGCCCGCGCCCTGGCGGCCGAGCCGTCGATCCTTTTGCTGGACGAGCCGATGGCCGGCATGAACGTCGAGGAGAAAGAGGACATGAGCCGCTTTGTCCTTGATGTGAATGACGAATTCGGCACGACGATCGTTCTGATCGAGCATGACATGGGCGTCGTCATGGACCTGTCGGACCGGGTCGTGGTGATGGATTACGGCAAGAAGATCGGCGACGGCACGCCCGACGAGGTGCGCAACAACCAGGACGTCATCGATGCCTACCTGGGGGTCGCTCATGACTGAATTCGCAACGTCGGTATCACGTCGGTATTTTGTCGGTATTGCGTCGGTGCAATCGACAGACCGCATGAAGGGGGAGAGCACCAATGCCTGAACAGTTCATCTGGGGAATTGAAGTCTTCCTGAACGGCCTGATGGCCGGGGTGCTCTACGCGCTCGTCGCGCTCGGCTTCGTGCTGATCTTCAAGGCCAGCGGCATCTTCAACTACGCGCAGGGCGTGCTGGCCCTCTTCGCGGCGCTGACGCTGGTCGGGATCATGGAAGGCCAGGTGCCCTTCGCGCACCTGATCAACGCCATCTTCGGCACGGATGTGCACCATTTCGGCTGGCACGTACCGGCCCTGGCGGCGATCCTTCTGACGATGGTGGTGATGGTCGCGCTGGCCTGGGCGGTGAACAAGCTGATCTTCAACCACCTCGTGAACCAGGAGCCGATTATCCTGTTCATGGCGACGATTGGCCTTGCCTATTTCCTCGAAGGGTTCGGCGACATCATGTGGGGCGCCGATATCAAGACGCTCGACGTGGGCCTGCCGCAGGGGATCAACGGCGTGATCGACGAGGTGACCTATCAGATCTTCGGCTACGGCTTCTTCATCGACAATCTCGACCTCGTGGCGACGGGCGTCGCCGCGCTTCTGGTGATCGCGCTGGTGATCTTCGCGCAGTACACCAAGCAGGGCCGCGCCATGCGGGCCGTGGCCGATGACCACCAGGCGGCGCTGTCGGTGGGCATCAGCCTCAATTTCATCTGGGTGATGGTCTGGTCGCTGGCGGGCTTCGTGGCACTGGTCGCGGGGATCATGTGGGGCACCAAGTCGGGCGTGCAGTTCTCGCTGTCGCTGATTGCGCTGAAGGCGCTGCCGGTGCTGATGCTGGGCGGGTTCACCTCGATCCCCGGCGCCATCGTCGGCGGGCTGGTGATCGGCGTGGGCGAGAAGCTGTTCGAGTTCGCCATCGGCGCGCCCTACCTGGGCGGGGCGACGGAAATCTGGTTCGCCTACGTACTGGCGCTTCTGTTCCTCGTGTTCCGGCCGCAGGGCCTGTTCGGGGAGAAGATCATTGAACGGGTGTAACGGATCATGACCCACAAATCGCGCATCAGCGTTGTCTGCATCGACTGCAAGACCGACGACCTTTCGGAGGCCACGGCCTTCTGGTCGGCGATGCTGGGCAAGGAGGGCCGGATCGACGAGCGGGGCAAGTACACCCAGTTCGACGGGCATACCGGCCACCCCAAGGTGCTGCTTCAGGCCGTGGATCACGAGCCGCGCGTGCATCTCGACATCGAGACCGACGACAAGGAGGCCGAGTGCGAGCGGCTGAAGGGGCTGGGCGCGAAGGAGATCGCCCGGCTGAAGACCTGGATCGTCATGGAGGCGCCCACCGGGCACCGGTTCTGCCTTGTCGGGCCGCAGGGCGAGGACTGGCCCGGCGACGCGGCCGAGTTCGAGGGGGGCACGGCATGAAACAACTGATCGCCATTGCCAATGTCGTGGCGTGGTCGGGGTTCTGGGCCTTCGGCTACCTGGCGCTGACGGCGGAGGCCGCGAGCCAGATGGTCATCGCCGCGCTGCTGGCCGCGGCCGGCGGCGGGGCGGGCATGCTGGCCTACCTGTGGCTGGTGCGCCATTCGGAAGAAACGGGCTATGCCAAGGCCCCAAACCGCGCGGTCAAGCGCGACGAAATTCTCGGGGAGAGTGTCTGACATGTTCTATCGCGAAGCGGGTGACTTCAAGACGTCCTACCAGGACGACGCGCAGACCTTCCCGATCAAGTTCGACCGGTACCGGTATTACGTGGTGCTGCTTGTGGCCTTTGCCGTGGTGCCGTTCCTGATCAATGATTACTGGCTCAATGCAGTGTTCCTTCCCTTCCTGATCTATTCGATCGCGGCAATCGGGCTGAATATTCTAACCGGCTACTGTGGCCAGGTTAGCCTTGGGACTGGCGGGTTTATGGCTGTGGGCGCTTATGCATGCTACAAACTGATGACAGTTTTTCCGGACACTAGCATCATACTACATATCATCTTGGCAGGTGGCATTGCCGCAGGTGTAGGTATGTTGTTCGGCCTGCCGTCATTGCGCATCAAGGGGTTCTACCTTGCTGTAGCGACGCTGGCGGCGCAGTTCTTTCTTGTCTGGCTTTTCAACAGGGTGCCTTGGTTCTACAACTACTCGGCCTCGGGGCAGATAAATGCTCCTGAGCGTACGGTGTTTGGGGTGCCGGTCACAGCGGCAGAAACCCAGCCTTGGGCCGCCTACCTGATTTGCCTTGTCTTCGTGTTCGTTTCCGCGCTGATCGCACGCAATCTAACGCGTGGCACGGCCGGGCGGAAATGGATGGCGATCCGCGACATGGATATCGCGGCCGAGATTATCGGGGTTAACCCTTTGCGCGCTAAGCTCAGTGCCTTCGCGGTCAGCTCTTTTTTTGTGGGCATCGCCGGTGCGCTTTTCTTCGCAGTTTATCTCGGTGCGGTCGACGCGGGTGAATCATACGGCATCGATAAGTCTTTCCTTGTCCTGTTCATGGTTATCATCGGCGGGCTTGGGTCGATCTTCGGCTCGTTTGCCGGCGCCGCGTTCCTCGTGCTGCTTCCGGTGTTGCTTAAGAACGTCGTTGTGGGGGTGCTGGGCTGGCCCACCGATCTGGCCGCACATTTCGAGTACATGATCGTGGGTGCATTGATCGTTATCTTTTTGATCGCGGAGCCGCACGGGCTAGCGCAACTTTGGCGCGTAGCGAAAGAGAAGCTGAGGCTTTGGCCGTTCCCGCACTAGGGAAGGCTAAAGTGGTGAGGTGGTTTGCCACTCACCCTGAAAGACCATCGGAGAAACCAAGGGAGGATACGAACCGATGAAAACCAAATTGGTAACTGCAATCGTGGCTGCGGCGATTGCCGCCGGACCGGCGCTGGCGGATCTGAAGATCCCGTTGATCAGCTTTCGCACAGGACCTTATGCAGCGAACGGCATACCTAACGCAGACGGCTACACGGATTATTTCACGTTGATCAACGAACGTGACGGTGGCATCGGCGGAATAAAAATCAACATGCCGGAATGTGAAACCGGATACAATACGGAGAAAGGTGTTGAGTGCTACGAAGCAACAAAGGAAGATGCGATTTTGTATCAACCCGTCTCAACTGGGTTGAATTATCAGCTAATTCCAAAAGCCAGCGTAGACCAGATCCCGATTCACTCGATAGGACATGGTCGGACTTCAGCGGCTAATGGAGCGGTCTTTGAGTGGATTTTCAACTACCCGACCAATTACTGGGCTGGTGCCAGTGTTGCTGTCAAATACCTTCTTGAAGAGAATGGTGGCGACCTAAAAGGTAAGAAGATCACGCTGGTCCACCACAACTCAGCATTCGGCAAAGAACCGATTCCGACCTTGGAGATTCTCTCCGAAAAGCACGGTTTCTCGTTCAATTCCCTCGCCGTCGATCACCCGGGGCAGGAACAGAAATCTCAGTGGCTGCAGATCCGGCGAGAAAAGCCGGACTACGTGCTGTTGTGGGGATGGGGCGTTATGAACCCTGTTGCCATCAACGAAGCAGCTAACGTGCGCTTTCCATTGGAAAACATGATTGGTGTCTGGTGGTCTGGGTCTGAGTCCGACGTTTTGCCGGGAGGCGAAAGTTCTGACGGCTATAAGGCGCTGGCGATGCATGCCCCGGGGTCGGACTTTGGTGTGTATGATGACCTGAAAAAATATGTATATGATACGGGTCTTGCTGCCGGAAACGGTGACCAAATGGGAACTGTCCTTTACAATCGTGGCCTTTATTCTGCAATGCTTGCAGTGGAAGCCGTGAAGAAAGCGCAGGAAATACATGGGGTTGCGCAAGTCACGGGGGCGATGGTTCGTGACGGCATGGAAGCGCTAGTTGTGACCGAGGAAAAAATGGCAAGTTTGGGCTTCGCCAATTTCGCCCCGGAAATCGAAATCACATGTTCCAATCACGGCGGCCAAGGCTTGGCGGCCGTCCGCCAGTGGAATGCGCAAACGAAAAGCTGGACCATGCTAACCGACTTCATCGCGCCGGACGCGGAGGTCGTCGACCCTCTGATAACCGCAGATTCTGAGGCTTACGCGGCGGAGGCAGGCTTAGAACTTCGCTGCAACTGATCGCAATTCGAGAAGACAATGGGAAGTGGCGGCGTGGCTGCCACTTCCATCCCCAAGATACAGGGTTCGCAGAGTTCATGAAAATGGTACGGAGAAATACATGCTCGACACGGGACGAACCGAAGAGACCCTTCTCGAGGTCAACAACATCGAGGTGATCTACAACCACGTGATCCTCGTGCTGAAGGGGGTCAGCCTGTCGGTGCCCAAGGGCGGGATCACCGCCCTGCTGGGCGGCAACGGCGCGGGCAAGACCACCACGCTGAAGGCCATCTCGAACCTGCTCAAGTCCGAGCGGGGCGAGGTGACCAAGGGCAGCATCCGCTATCGCGGCGAGCGGGTGCAGGACCTTGTGCCGTCGGACCTGGTGAAGAAGGGCGTCATCCAGGTGATGGAGGGGCGGCATTGCTTCGAGCACCTGACGGTCGAGGAGAACCTGCTGACGGGCGCCTATACGCGCGGCTCGTCGCGGGGCGAGATCGAGAAGGATCTGGAGCTGGTCTATACCTATTTCCCGCGCCTGAAGGAGCGCCGCCGCAGCCAGGCGGGCTATACCTCGGGCGGGGAGCAGCAGATGGTGGCGATCGGCCGCGCGCTGATGAGCCGGCCCGAGACGATCCTGCTGGACGAGCCCAGCATGGGGCTTGCGCCGCAGCTGGTGGAGCAGATCTTCGGCATCGTCAAATCGCTCAACGAGGATCAGGGCTATACCTTCCTGCTGGCCGAGCAGAACACCAACGTCGCGCTGCGCTTCGCGCATTACGGATATATCCTCGAGAATGGCCGCGTGGTGATGGACGGGCCGGCCAAGAACCTGCGCGAGAACCCGGATGTCAAGGAGTTCTATCTCGGCATGTCCGAGGAGGGCCGCAAGAGTTTCCGCGACGTGCGCAGCTATCGCCGCCGCAAGCGTTGGCTGAGCTGAAGGTTTACCAGTTCCGCAGGGATGGCGCCCGGATGTTGCCGATCGTCGCCCTGCCCTGTTCCCCCGTCACGCTGTCGCGCCCCCGGGCGCAACCCAGAGGATGCCGTCATGACCCGCTATTTCGATGATCTCGAAACCCGCCCGGCCGAGGATCGCGCCGCGGATATCGCCCGCGCCCTGCCCGAGCAGATCGCCCGCGCGCAGGCCCTGCCCGGCTATGGCGACGCGCTGGCGCCGGTGGATGCGCGCAGCATCACCAGTGTCGAGGCGCTGTCGGTCCTGCCGGTGCTGCGCAAGAGCGACCTTGGCAAGGCGCAGGGCGGGCAGCCGCCCTTTGGCGGGCTGACGACGCTGGCGCCGGAGGGGTTCGCGCATATTTTCCAGTCGCCAGGCCCGATCTACGAGCCGGGTGGCATAAGCCATGACTGGTGGCGCGTGGGCCGTTTCCTGCATGCCTGCGGCGTGGGCAAGGGCGATATCGTGCAGAACTGTTTCGGCTATCACCTGACCCCGGCGGGGATGATTTTCGAGAGCGGGGCAAGGGCCGTGGGCGCCGCCGTGCTGCCCGCGGGCACCGGCCAGACCGAGCTTCAGGCGCGGGCGGCGCATGATATCGGCGTCACCGCCTATGCCGGGACGCCCGATTACCTGAAGGTGATTCTGGACAAGGCCGACGAGATGGGGCTGAGCCTGGGGATCACGAAAGCGGCGGTCGGGGGTGGGGCGCTGTTCCCGTCACTCCGGCAGGAATATGCCGAACGGGGGATCACCTGTCTGCAATGTTATGCCACCGCCGACCTGGGCAATATCGCCTATGAAAGCGAGGCGGCCGACGGGATGATCGTCGACGAGGGTGTGATCGTGGAGATCGTGAGGCCGGGCACCGGCACGCCCGTCGCCCCCGGCGAGGTGGGCGAGGTGGTGGTGACCACGCTGAACCCGGACTATCCGCTGATCCGGTTTGCCACCGGTGACCTGTCGGCGGTGATGGAGGGCGCAAGCCCCTGTGGCCGCACGAATATTCGCATCAAGGGCTGGATGGGCCGGGCCGACCAGACGACCAAGATCAAGGGCATGTTCGTGCGCCCCGAGCAGGTGGCGGCGCTGGTGTCGCGCCATGACGAGATTTCCCGCGCCCGGGTGATCGCCAGCCGCGAGGGCGAGATGGACGTGATGACCGTGCAGATCGAGGCCGATGGCGGAGAGCCCGAATCCTATGCCAACGCGCTGGCCGATACGCTCAAGCTGAAGGGCCGGATCGAGATCGTCGCCAAGGGCAGCCTTCCAAACGACGGCAAAGTCATAGAGGATCAGCGCACCGGATATCGAAGCCTTGTCAGCCACTGACATACGATGCCCGATCGTTTCAGGTAAGCACTGTGGAGTTTTGCTTCGCGTCGCGTCGAGGCCTTGGCGTTCACCATGTGCTGCGGCATACTCGGGCTATCATTGTGTCGTGACCCGAGGCTCTTAATCGGTTCTACAGGTTCAGTATAGGGGTGCGCATGTCACATGCGTGTTTTCCGTGGGACCACTTGTTCTTGCCTTCGAAATGGTGATCTCGAACTTTCGTTACGGTGGGGAGCAGTATCGAACCGTCGGTCCGGATGTCAGATCGGCACACAAATCGCAAACGACGGTAAACAAGGCTCGATTATCCGCTCTATGGTCCAATGGTTTACACTGAATGACCATCCTTTGTTCAAGTGAGCAAGACGGGTGCCACTCTTTGACCGCCGCTACTGGTTAGTCAGGCGCCAGAACCCATGTTTGCGCGGGTGTTTCTCTTTGAGTGCCGTGACGAATTCCGCGTGGGTTGGGGCGTCTCCATGGTCTTCAATGGCGGCATCGCATGACTGGCATTCTTCAAGATGCCGCGCCGCGTGACGATAGCGTTTGGATTTCGCGCCATCGAGGCTGTCTTCAATCATTGCGCGCCGCATCAACGTTGCCGAGAGCGGGTGCTCCGCCTCAATCGCATCGGCGGTAGTCGAGAGAGTGTGATAGGAATTACCGTCCAATTCGTCGGCCCGAGCCATCACAACGCGAGCCGCGCGTGCGTGGGCTGACCAGTCAACGAGGAAACCAACGGCGGCCTCCACGCGGGGATATGTTTCCGCGAAGTCCAGGGCTGGAGGAAGCCGGTATCGAACGCTCGGTCCTGTATCCTGCAGATCACCCGTTTCGTGTGCCGTCGTGGTGTCTCAGTGCCGTGGCGACCAGTTCTGCCAGCCGACGTGCCTCGCCTTCACTCTGGGCGGCCGCTTGGTCAAAACCACGAGCCAGGTCTTCGCGTGCATTCGGGCCGTTTGTGACGGCCTCTGCCATTCCCATGACCATTGCCACTGCCGCGTGTTGCACCTCGATCACTTGATCCTCAAGTGCTTTGATTTTTTCTTCCGGCGTCATGGTGCCCTTTCGATATGCATCCGAGTTTATTGACAGTGGCAGCCTGTAAAGGCTCGCGACCTATGCGTAGTCCAATCGCTGAGTAGTCGTAAAGAACCCATCTGATTTTGAGCTGGGTAGAATTCTGGTTATATCTCGTCTTTGTCATCTGACGCCATCACGAGGGATGTTTTGCTCAACTTGCAAAACATTGACGCGTTTTCTCCGAAACGTACTGGACTGTCGCGCCGTTTCGAGCGTTGCTGTCCATGCGCCCGACAGAGTTTCGGGCTGCTCTCGGTGACAGGGCCGGCATTCGGCTGGCCCGCAACACGGGAGACCAACATGACGAAGACGAAGGCAAAGCTGGCAGGCAATAAGACCAGGAGCGCGGCACACAAACGGCAAGCCTCCAAACCGAAGACGCCGAGGAAGACCAAGGCCACGCTCATGCGCGAGATGCTGGAAGTCGAGGGCGGCGCCAGCCTTGACGATCTCTGCAATGCGACGGGCTGGCAGCCGCACACCGTTCGGGCGGCGCTCAGCGGCCTGCGTAAGGCGGGACACGCGATCGACCGCACCAGGGACGACGCGGGCAAGTCGATCTATCGGGTCACGACCACAGGCGGCGCCACGTGATGCCTCATGTCGACGAATTAGAAGCGATGGATCGCCAGCAGCTTTTAGCGCTCTGGCAAGATCTCTTCGACGTGCCGCCGCCAAAGAGCCTGAGCCGGCCCTTCCTACGACGCGTGCTCGCCTTCGAGGTGCAAGCCCGCTCGATGGGCGGTTTGCGCAAGGGTTTCACGACCAAACTGGAGCGCGCGGCGGGGGATGACGCGCCGAAACGCAGCGATGGCCTTCAACCGGGCGGGCGGCTATTGCGCGAGTGGAACGGTGTCACCCACGTCGTCGATGTCACCGAGCAGGGGTTTCGCTGGCGGGACCAAACTTGGCGCTCGCTCTCGGCGATCGCGCGTGAGATCACCGGCGCGCACTGGTCGGGGCCGCGTTTCTTCGGCTTGAATGGCGGGGCAGGGCGGTGAGCCGCAAAATCCGGTGCGCCATCTATACCCGGAAATCAACGGAGGACGGGCTGGAGCAGGGCTTCAACTCCCTCGACGCCCAGCACGAGGCCTGTGCGGCCTATGTGATCAGCCAGCGTGGCGAAGGCTGGACCCTACTGCCCGCCCGCTATGACGATGGTGGCGTGTCGGGCGGCACGTTGGAGCGCCCAAGGCTACAACGCCTCATGGCCGACATCGATAACGGCCGCATCGACATGGTGGTGGTCTACAAGATCGACCGTCTCACGCGATCGCTTTCGGACTTTGCCAAGCTGGTGGATCGGTTCGAGGCGGCAGGCTGTTCGTTCGTGTCTGTCACGCAGGCCTTCAACACCTCCTCGTCGATGGGCCGGTTGACACTCAACATGCTCTTGAGCTTTGCGCAGTTCGAGCGTGAGGTCACCGCCGAGCGCATCCGTGACAAGATCGCGGCCTCGAAGAAGCGGGGTCTCTGGATGGGTGGTGTCCCGCCGCTGGGCTATGACGCACATCCCGACCCCAACACCCGCAGCCTCGTCATCAACGAGGCGGAGCGTGAGATCGTCAAGACCCTTTATGATCTCTACGACGAGCTCGGCTGCCTTCGGGCTGTCGAGGAGGCAGCCGAGCACCGCGGCCTGCGCTCCAAGCGGCATGTCTTCTCGACGGGCCGGGTGCAGGGTGGCAGGCCACTCTCGCGCGGCCAGATCCATCACATTCTCTGCAACCCGATCTATACGGGCTGCATCCGCCACAAGGACAAGGTGTTCGACGGTCAGCATGCCGCCATCATCGATGCTGACCTTTGGAACCGCGTGCAGGTCAAGCTGCAGGCGGCGAGTGCACGGCCGAGGTCGAAAGCTACAGCGCAGGGCGGCCCGACCGGTTCCGCGCCGCTGATGGGCAAGTTCCGTGACCAGACTGACGATCGCCTGACGCCGAGCCATACGCGGAAAGGTCAGATGCGCGTCCGCTACTATGTCTCGAACCGCATACTCACTGGGACAAAGGATCCAAGTGGTTGGCGCTTGTCAGCGAGACGCTTTGAGATCGCGGTCGCAGTCCTCGTTGCGGATCACCTCGATCACCTGTCCACGCACCATGCCTTGTTCGGCACGCCGAACCTGGGGGCGGTCGATGCCACCGGTCGCATGGTGACGAGATTGACCGAGCGCCTGCGGAACGGGGAGTCGCAGCTATTGGCGCAGCTTGTCAAAAAGGGACAGCTCGGGCACGAGAGGGTTTCCGTGACGCTCGATCGTGAGGCGCTCGCGGCGGATTTGGAGATTGCGCCGGACAAGCTCGCAGAGCGCGCGGTCTCCATCGATGCCCCGTTCACGGTGCGGCGGCGCGGCGTGGAGAACCGGCTCGTGGTCGGGGACATGCGGCCGGTGCCGGATCGCACGCTTCTGCGCGGTCTCGTCAAGGCGTACAAATGGGCGGCGGACCTCCAGGGCGGCATGCCGATTTCGCGGATCGCCCGGCGCGAGCGGGTGACTGAGGCCTATATCCGAACCCGGGCGCAACTGGCCTTTCTCGCGCCCTCGATCCAAAACGCGATCCTGCAGGGAACCCAGCCGGCTGACGTGACCCTGGAACGGCTGGTGCGTATGAGGCTGCCCCTCGACTGGCACGCTCAGGAGCGAGCGCTGGGGTTTGCTCTTTGACGCCGCTTGAGCAAGTGTTGATCCTATTCTTCCAAGCGCCGAAGCCGTCCCTACCGTCACCCCTTGAAGCGTGAACAGTGCCGTAGCTCACCGGGTTGGCGATCGAGGGCGTAGAGCAGCTGGGACATGGTGTCCACCTGGTCATCATGCTTGCCGTTTGGGAAGGACGCGACCTCCGAAAGAAAACCCTCTTTCCAAAGCGCGTCGTGCGGTAGTCGTCCCTCCTTACGTTCCAGTTTTACGGTTTGTGCAGACATCCGCTGCACCTTGTCATGCCGCGGAGAGAAGCCCCGGACGCCACGATGGTTCTGTCGCAGCAGATCAGCGTATAGGCTGCGCCCGACATCCTGGGTCTCGACCACGATCAAATGCGGCGCCCATGTCTGGCGGAGCTTGAACGCCGCTTGACGAAGCTCGGGGTAGATGTGCTGCTCGCGATGCACATCGAGCAAGTCGATGTAATTGCCCTTGAGCCCCCACGTGGTGCAGACCGAGTAGTCATTGGATTCGCCCGGCACCGAGGCGGTATCCCAGCTCTGCACGATGGCCTCGTAGTCTTTCCGGCGCAGGTTTGCAGGGATGGTCCCGAACCACTCGGGCCGAATGATCGAGCCGCCGGCCGGGGTGGGGGATTGCTGATACTGGGCCTCGAAGGTCTTGGACCCGACCTCCCGTCGCACCCGGCCAAGTGTCTCTCGGTCCATATGCGTCGGTGCCAGGATGTCATCAGGGCAGCGTGTCCAGGTCGCCCCTCCGGGAAGCGGGACCTCCCGGACTCTTGTCTCGATGGCAGGCAGCTCGAGGATCTCCCAGTCGCCTGAGGGCAAGAGACGTCCGGCCAGATCATCCTCATGGAGCCGCTGCATGATCAGAAGGATGGCGCCATGTATTGGCTTATCAAGGCGGCTTACTGTGGTCTCGCGATACCGCTTGTAAACAGCGTCGCGTTGGGTTTCCGATTGGGCGTCCTCGGCTTTCATCGGGTCATCGATGATTGCGAAGTCGCCTCCGAAGCCGGTTATTGCCCCGCCCATCGAGCGGGCCATTCGGTACCCCCCTGCTGTCGTCCGGAGTTCCGAAGCCGATGCACGACGCGGATCGAGCAAAAGTTCGGGAAACACAGCTCGATGCCACGGCGCCTCGATCAATCTGCGCACGTCCCGACTGAACCCTTCGGCGAGATCGCTTCCATAACTCAGGGACAAGATCCGCGCTCCGGGATGGCGCCCCATCAACCAGGCAGTGAAGGCCACATTGGCTATTGTGGATTTGAGGTGGCGCGGTGGCATGAGGATCATGGCGCGCTTGACCTCCCCGCGCTCGATGCGTTCCAGCAAATGGCAGATGGCCCGCATGTAGAGTGCGACGTCCAATGGCACGTCGCCGCGCAGCTCGCGAAAGGCACGGATGACGTAGCTCATGAGATTGTCGCGGTAGAGAAGCCGGGCGGCCTCAGCTGGGGGTATCAGTGACGTCATCGTCGTCCTCCGTCGGGTGTTCGAGGTCATGTTCGCTCTGGGCGTCCTCCAGAAGTTTCAACCAGTCTGCATGCGCACTCATCGCTTCGAGATCAGCTGACGTCAGCTGAAGCTGTTGGGGATGACTGGTCTCCGAGACATCGACTCCGATATAATCGGAAATAAATTTGATGGCCGGAAGGTCCCCTTTGAGAGCCTTTGCAAATACCGTAAACACCATGGCGTCGAGGTGCGTCATGGCCTGTGATTTCCCGTTTTTCTGGACGGTGATGTCCTCACTCGCAATCTGCATCAGCTTGGCCTTGATGCTAGTCTCCTTCTTGCTCTTGCCCGACGGGTTGCCGGACTGGCCCTTCTGGAACTGGGTATGTTTCGGAGGCTTGCCGTAGCCGACTTCGTAGTCGGGTACCCCCTTTGGTTTTTTCGCCATTAGAAGGTCTCCTTGTCGGGGGCGCCAGGAGCCTCAGAGGTCTCGCCCGACGCGTCGCTTGCGATTTCGTTGAAAGAATGGCCGCTCTCGGCATGGATCGCGTCGCGCCCGGTCAGCTTCTGCCAGCGGCGGATCGCCAGATCGACATAAGCCGGCTCGATCTCAACGCCCACGCAGCGCCGCCCGGTGCGCTCGGCGGCCATGAGCGTTGTGCCCGATCCCAGAAACGGATCCAGCACCAGGTCGTCCGGTGCCGTCACATCTAGAAGCGCGTCCATCACCAGCCGGACCGGTTTGACCGTCGGGTGCGCGGCCCAATTATCATCCGGGTCCTTGGCGCCTCCCGTGGCGCCTGCATACTCCCAGACATTTGTGCGGTTCCGGCCAAACTGCCCGAGTTGGACGTTGTTCGTGTGGCTCGCCCCGGGTTTTCTGGCGACAAAAACGAACTCGTGGCGGCTGCGGTAAAGGCTGCCCATCCCGCCATTGCTCTTGGCCCAGACGCAGATGTTGAGGATGTCGAGGCCGAGCTTTTCGAGCGCCTCGTCCATTTCAACGTGATGCCGCCAATCCATGCAGGAGAAGATTACAGCGCCCGGTTTGATGTAGGCGACGGCCGACCCCAGAGCATCGACCAGCAAGGCCAGGAACTCTTTGCGGGACATCTCGCCCGAGCCCTCCGCGAACTCCTTGAAGCCGCCTTTCTTGGCGCGCACGTGGCCGTTGACTTTCACATTGTAGGGCGGATCGGTGAAGACCGCGTCCGCCACATCACCGTTGAGGCATTTGGCAAGGCTGCTGCTGTCGCGCGATGATCCGCAAACGATCTGGTGGTCGCCCAGGATCCACACGTCGCCCCGTTGGCTGACGATGGGTTCACCATGCGCCGCGTCGTCATCGAGGTTATCGGCCGGGTCATCCTCGCCACCGTCATCTCCGCCGATCTTGATCGCTTCGATCTCGGGAAGCTCGAAGCCCGGGAATTCAAAGTCACCGTCGATCTCAATAAGTTCATTTATTTCGATGTGCAGCGCGTCGTCATCCCACTCACCGGTTTCCTGAAGCTTGTTCAGGGACAGTCTAAGGCGACGCACTTCTTCGTCCGCGAGATCATCCACGACAATGCAGGGCACGTGTTCAGCCCCGAGCAGGCGCGCTGCCGCCAGCCGCGCGTGCCCGTCGATGACGTGGTACTTGCCATCAATCAGGATCGGAATGCGGTTGCCGAAGCGCGTGATGGACTGCTTGACAGCCTTCTCTTGTTTTTCGAGAGCTTTTCGAACTCGGCGCGGGGCGTCTTTGATCTTGTCAATCTCGACCCAAAAAATTTCCACTGGCGGGAAGGGATCATTTGTGCCGTGGCTCGGCTTCGCTTTCTTGATGGTAACAGGCATGGTCTCTCCGTACGCAATGTTGATTTCTGCGATGGAGAGAAGCGCCCTAGACGGCATGCTTCGACCATCGCGTTCAGGGCGATGAAGTCGGAAGCTTGCTGTATTCGAGCTTCGAGTTTTGTACCTTTTCAATCGCAAAATCGCCCAAACATGTCAACAGCTAAAAATAGCGTAACTTATTGAACATAGTAGACAAACGGCCTGAAGGTCCTTGGCAGTATCCCTGCAGTTTAGACTGGACATGGCGCGCGAACAGAGCGTCATTGCCATCAGGGCGAGTGGTTCGATGGGCGGTTGTGAATGGGCGGAAAAGATTGGGCCTTTGTCTCGGTCGGCTCGCATCAGGCCGATGCCGGCGTGTGACACGGGTGCATGCGCTGACATGGACAAGACGCTAGCCAGTGGCAAGCGTCGGACACGGAAACCGGTCATAGGCGCGCTTCGGGGGCCCGCCGCAATCTGTCAAATCGGCAGAGTGGTGATCTTCGAGCTGCCGAGGTTCGCGACGTGCCTGCGCCAAGTGTATTTGAGAGGAAGGCCGGCGGCGTCTTCCTTGGTTGACCTTCAAAGATCTCCAGAAAGCAAGCCTTGACCATTCCCTGCAAATTCCCTGCTCGGACAGCCAGGGAATTTCTCGTAACTGCCTGATATCAAGAAATGTTCCTCGGGTCTTTTCTCGTTGTTCGACGAAATTTGAGAAATTTCCCTGCAAAATTCCCTGCGACCAGGGAAATCTCAGCAAAACCGAAGCGTGCTATTTGGCCGACTGAGACGCGGCCCGATGTTGCGCGGGAAATCAGGGAAACGGTGCGTCTCTGTTTCTAGATGCCGTTTGCAAGACCCGGAAAACACGCGGGAATTCGCAGGGAAAATGCACACCGGAAATGAGACTCGTCTGGGTGGCGGAGGAGGTGGGATGCTAACTTGATATATAAGTTATTGATTGTATTGTAATTTTATATTCTTGGCTTTTCTATTCCCACTCCTATCCCCACCGAAGGCATGGATTTGGCGGACAAACTCAAGAAAAAAAGGGGCGAGCTTACCCCGGCCTCAGATGGTGCAAGTGCACGGCTGGTGCCAGCCCGAAGCGGAAGCATCGCGACCGGCGCGATAGTGCGAAAGCTGACCTTGGCCGCGCGTGCCGCGAACTGGTAGGTTGCGGGACCTTCCGGCCGTTCGCTGCAGGTGCAACTTAGAATGATCTGACTGTTGGCAGTGCGCAGTTTCCAGCATTCCCCAGCAGACCCGCAAGCTCTGGCGATGCGCTTGCGAGTATAATACCGGCAATGAAGAAGCTGACGCCCCACCATTCGACATGAATACCGCCGATGACGGCCCTCTCAAGTTGTTCTTCAAACGCTCTATGCCCTGCTCTTCTTTGGGTGACTTCTTCTGTGATCTTGAGCGTCAACTCATCCGATTGCGCTCTGAGTTTTCCTTCAAGTTCGCCAACTTCCCTGAAGAGGCTTGTTGTTCTTTCTTCCAACATCTCCACACGCCTTTCGAGCGGTGTGTCTGGCCGGGGTAAAACCATGCCCCTGCCCCTTGCAGTGGGGACGCTGACAGAAACCCCTTGGGCCGAAGCGATGTGTTTTGTAACGCGGCGTCGTGGAAATCTTTTGAAGTAAAGCGCGATTCTTTCTCGAACAGTCGGCTTTTTGAACAGCCTGCCGGAGTCTCTCAGTCCCTTTGCGACAGTCAGGAATCCACCTAGTTGCAGGAGCATCCCTAGCAATCGGATGTCTTTTTCTCGGCAACCCAAAACAAACAAAATCAACCAAACGGCGACCAAAGCAAAAATGCCGATCCAAAGAGGCCACAGAGCGCATATACCGAGCCACAAGTGCGCGGCGCACTGCTTAAGGTAGACCAAAAGAGGCTTTCGACTCTCGGTCTTAGTCTTCGCGCGGGTCTGTGTTTGAGAGTCATCCATCATGACGGAAGTCTCGTTCGCCTGAAGCTATACCGCAAGCTGCTCCGGCAATTCGTAGTGAAAAAATCTGTCATGAAAGCGCTATACAAAAGCAGCGCGTAGTGTGATGCGTGGGGCAAGACTGCGTCGTCCCGCATCTCACCGGTTCGCGCTCCGCGCGGTGAAGATCAGCTTTCGCAGTTTCGAGCCAAGGGCTCTGGGTCCGCTTCGAGCTCCGACCCGCCGATCGCTGCACCTGTTGCGAAGGTCGGCTTTCGGAGAACGGCCACGGCTTTGCAAAGGTCGCTTCTGCGCATAGCAGTCGCTCGGATTGGCGTCGCTTATACCGACGCCAGCATTGTCCCCCAAGGCGCCCGGTTATCCGGGCGCCTTCGTTCGATCTTGCTGGGCCTATGAGGAAGGGCCAGCGGGCCCCGGGTGGTTTCCTGTGGGCAGGATGCACGCCTCGCGGAAGGCCCGGATGGCGGCGTCGCCGGCGACGTTGATTTCATGCTGATAGTGCCCCGCATCCAGAAGCCTTTGCCTCAGCGCCGCGTCCGGCTCGCCCGGCTCCGCCCCTGCATCGCAAAGGCTTTGGGCCATAATCACCGCCTGCGTTCGGCGAAGGCGATAGTGCGCGTAGGGGCTCGCAATTGTGTGTATTATTTCTGTCCGAGGTTCGTTGCGGTCGTTAGGGTTCGCGTCAGCCATTGTGTGATCTCCTCATTAGATCGTGCTTTGGTCAGGCCCTTGCTGGTGCTCAATCACCAGCAAGGGCCGTTGCTTTTGTAGTTCAGTGTAGTTATCCGTAGCGACAGTGTCTTTCCACGTCAACTACGGATAACTACAAATAATGCAAAAGAGCGTGCCAATATCTTTCCGCCTCGATGCGGATAAAAAGGAAGCCCTTGAGAAGGCGGCGAAAGACGATGCCCGCTCAGTCTCGTCCATGCTCGACAAGCTGGTATCCGACTGGCTCAAGAATAACGGCTACCTTCCGAAGTAGGCCTTCCCGCGAGCGGGCCTGTTTGGTGATGATGCCGGCATGAGGCATGAGTGCCTCTTGCCGGGCTCCGCAGGTGATCGAATGCCCCGCCGAAAGGCGGCCCGCCGAGGCGCAGCCCCGCGCCAGCATTTGGACAAACCAGCCCGCGCCCCTGACTTCATGCACCAGCACGACAGCCATGCTCCGCGCGGCCGGGCGACGGGCAAGAGCCGCCCGCCGGGCCCGTAGCACCGGAACACGGGCCTGTAGGAGATTACAGGGGCGGCAAGCGATGGCCCGCAAGAGGGCGTGAAGGTCGCGAGATCGCCAGAGCGGACCACTGGCGGGCGCTGAGCCTATTCAGCGGGTCCCGCAGGCGGATCGAGCGAGAAGCCCCTGAGCGGGCCTCTCGCGCCAGCTATGAAGCTATGCCCCGGAATGACGTCCACACCCCAGAGGCAATAGGGCGCGCGTGCTGTCCTATCCGGGCTGATATTGCCCGTCCCGACCATACCCCCGGTTCAATTTCGCCGGCGCAATCGCCGGGCGCGGGCGATGCTCCCCGCCAGAGGCCGGGCCCCTCGAAATCCTGAAAAACAAGGCCATCCGGCGGGTGATCCCTTCCGGCAATCCGCACCGCGAGGATTTGCGGGCGATCCAGATTACAGAACAGAACACTATTTTGAAAATCTTGAAAAACGGACAAATTCTGGGCTGGGGCTGCGCAGGCCTCTTTACCACCCCCTTACGGTCCCTATTCCATTTAATATCAGTCAGCTAGGATGATTTATTGAAGTTCCGCATGAGCGCAAACGCAGGCATTCGGGCGTATGATCAGAAGAATAATTTCCCGATTTCGGGAATTATCTTCTGGTTTTTCTTGATAATGCGGTGGCCATCTCGGGCTTCGTTATCGTGCAGGAGCTATCCCCGACCCTGCCAAGCGGCTTGTTGCAGCCGGTCGAGAAAGGCCCCGGTATCCAGCGCCGTGCCCCGCACCAGCCCCAGCGCGGCGGGGGTGATCTTCTCGCCGCGCTCGGCGTTTTGGCGAACGGTGCGAGCGGATGCGCCTGTTTTCTCGGCTTGATCATTGGCAAACGAAGAGTGGCAAACTTCGCCACTCTCCTTGGGGCTGTTCCTTCCATGCCCCGTCTCGGGATGCAGCGCCAAATAAGCCGCCTTCCGCTTGGCCGTAAAGGTCGCCTGCTCGGCGGCGGTCAGTTTTGTCCCAGAGCGCTCTTTGTCGCCCTATGCAGGATGGTGAAACGGACGTGAAAAGACCCCCAGCGGGCAGGCTGGGGGTCCTTGTGGCGCTTAGTTGGGGATAAGCGCCGCGCGATTGGCTGGCTGGGTGGTATCGCCCGCGAATCGCATGATTTCTATTAGCTGACCCGCGAAGGCGCGTCCAGATCGCCAGATAGCATGAATTGACGTAGGGCGGTCTCAGGGTGAAAGGATGACCGCACAAGATAAGACCCCCAGCGCTGACGCTGGGGGTCTAGACCGGCTGGCGGGCTGGGCGCGACAAGGGGCGCGCTGCCCTACAGCATATTGTCGAGGTCGCCGGTCCGCAGCGCCTCGCCTGCCTGTTCGGCTTTTGCCGCAAGGCGAGTGAAAATGCCATCGACCTCCTTTTGCAAGGTCCGGCGCATTTCAGGGTTGTTCGTCACGTTCTCGAAGCCCACGAACTCAGTTTCGAACATTTGCGTAATCTCCGCCATGACAGACAAAGCGTCCTCTGTTGGCATGAGGTGGCTCGCCCGCGCTGCGATGCGCGCCTCGATCTCGCGGGTGCGGGCCTCGCTGGCGGCGGTGGCTGTGTTGTCCCTTCTGCCCTCCGCTACCTTGTCCTCATAATAGGCGATCACACCTGCGACCACCTCACCGGTCTTATACTTCCCGCGCGAGTGCTGGGCGATGTATCCGCTGTTGACGAGGCCGCGAATGAAGGTATCCGACCGCTCGATCAGCGCGGCCGCTTCCTTGGTGGTGACGATCCTGTCTTCTAAATTGGTGGGCATGGGTGCCTCCTTCGTTGGTGGCGACGGCGGGCGCGGGCCCCGCCGCCGCCTTCCGGGCTCGAGCTCGACTGGCCGGAGGAGGCCAACCCGAACCCGGAATTCTATGCGGCCATCTCGCTGTCAGACGCCAACGTGGCCCGCGGGTCCGCGTCCGAGCGGCGCATTACGGCGATGCCGGCGGCTTCAAGCTCGCGGATTGTGCTTTCCTCGGCCAACTCGCACGACAAAAGCTCCTCGTCCAAGGCGGCCAAGCGCTTCGCTTTCTCCTCCGGCGCCAACGCCTCGAGGCCGCCCTCGTATTGGGCTTCCAGCCGCTCGCGGAGAAGCGCGCCGATATCACCGCGGGCGGCCGCGAAGGCGAGAGAAGCGCGATCATGGGCATCAAGGTTGAGGCTTGGTTCGCGCCCGCCGGGGCGCGTCAAGCTGCTGAGGTTGATGTCGCCAACCGCTTGCTCGACCTGCCGTTCCAGCGCTCGCTCCATCGCCTCGATAGCGTGATCGAGAGGCAGCGCCCGGCTCGCGACATCGTCGCGCTGATCAAGAAGCCGAAGGCGCAGTTGGCGAATTTCGGACAAGGCGGCCTGCGCCTCGGACGTGGCCTTGGCGGCCTTCCCTCGGGCGGATTTGAGGTTCTTCAACATGTTCATTCCGCTGCCTCATTTGTGAGTTGGTGGGAACCAGCGTCGATATCGTGTGGCAGGGGCAGACCTTGCTCCTTGGCATAGCGAAGCGCCGCACCATACGCCCCGCCGGCGGCCTGAAGCTCAGCGCCGATGCGCTCGCGGTCCTCTTCGTGTCGCGCTTTTTCCTCTGCGATGGCGGCGATCTTCTCATCCACGGCCGCAATCTGCTTCTCCACATCGGCGGGGCGAAAGGCGGCCTCATCGGCAAGCCGGGCGCGGCGTTGACGCTCGCGAGCGAGCCGATCTCGTAGTTCCGCGGCATGGTCGTCTGCCTCGCGGGCAGCGGCCAACTTGGCCCGCTTGATAGCGGCCAAATGGCTCAGGCGATTGGTGCTGTCATACTGCATAGGTTCCTCCTTTTAGGCGAATATCGTTGGCTTTGGGTGGCGGTCTCAACGGGGGCCAAAATCGCCAACTCGAACCGCCTTCGCGGCCTTGCTCCACGCCCGATCCGCGGCGGTTTCCGGAGTGACCGGGCCATCGCCGCCCATCTCCACCTCGCCCTGCGCCCGCTCCTCGATGGACAGGTGGGCCGACGCTTTCGGGCTGGCCTCCAAGACCTTCGCGGCCGCCTCGGGCGTCAGGTCGGTTTCCAGCGCCAGCGCGCGGGCTTGCGGCTCGCGGCCTTCCGCCGCTTCGCAGGTCAAAATGGCGCCGATGCGGGCGCGCTCGGCCTCCGCGCCTTCCTTGATGGCGGCCTGTTTTGAATTCGGTGAATTGGTCATGCGTCCCTCCTGTTGGTGTTGCTGGACCCCGGCCGCTTGGCCCCCACGGGCCGCAGCGGCATTCGCTTTTGCTTGTTCAAAAAAGTTCATGTGATCCTTATTCCCGTGTCGCTCATGACGCCCCGGAACAATTCGCGGACCTCCTCCTGCAAGGCCGCTCGGACCTGCCCTTGGATTTGCCCCGCGTCCGGCCCGCTGACGCCGGTGAAGTTGAACACCGGGGCTAGTGAAACCTGAACGGGCTGGGGCGCCGCCGGGGCGGGCGCTTTCCGCCCGCTATCGGCATCGGCCGCCGCCGGGGCTTGCATGGCCCGGGCAAGGCGCTGGACCGCGCCCACACCGTCCATCTCCGGCCTGTCGCGCTCTCTGACCAGTAGCGGGCCCTGCCCGTCCTTCAGGTTCGGCCCGGTGCGCCCGCTGGACGCCGCCGGGGCCGCCTTGGGGGCCATCGCCCCGGCGACCCGCTTGAGCCCCGCTGTCGCCCGCTCCGCCGCGCCCGTGATGGGCGCGAGGCGCGAGCCAAGGCCCGGCGCCCGGGCAAGGCTGGCAAGCCGCTTTGTCGCCTGCGCGGTCGCCACGTAGGCGCTCCGCGTGGCCGCGACAATCTCCGGCCCGCGCTCGCCCGTGAGATACGACGCACCCCGCGTGATCGGCCCGCCCCGTGCCTTCTGCCCGTCAACGTCCGCCCCGGCGGCTGGTGCCGCCGCGCTGCCGCTGTTGATGCGGTTCAGCGATCGTTCCAGCGCCTCCGCCTGCTGGCGGGCCTGCCGAATGGCGCTGTCATTGATGTTGGGTGTCACGTCCGCGCTGCCGACGACCTCAAGGGCCACCTGAAGCTCGCCCGTCCGGCGGGTGGCCTCGGCTATATCGCTCTCGACCTCCGCCAGCCGCGCTTTCAGCGGTCCAAGATCGGCCTGCAACGCGGCAATCTTCCGATCTCCGCCACGGCCGCTCGGGGTATTGCGGATTTCCCGGTTGATGGCCGCGATCTTGTCGCGGAGGCTATCCGCCTCCGCGCCCATATCCGCAAGCTCGCCCGCCGTGGGCAGGCTTCCCGCGTCCGCGATAACCGCCTCCGCGCGCTGCTGTTCGGTCTGGCCCGCCGCCGCCGCATCCGCCGCCAAATCCTCGCGCGTTACCTTGATCGGCTCGGGCTTGTCCTCGCCGAACAGGCGGTTCCAAAGTGCTTCAATTTTCGGCGGAATTTCGGGCCACTTGATCGCGTCGGAAAGGTCGATTTCGCCGATGGCGTCGATGATCTTTTCCGGGATGCTTTTCACCCATTCGAAGAAATCGCGGAAGGCGCCCTTGATCGTCTCGATGATGGTGGTGGCAACCGCCTTGGCGCGCGCCTCGATGCTGGCGAACTCTTCATCGCCCAACTTCTCGCGGAACATATCGCCGGAAAAGAAATCCTTGATCGCCTGCCATGCCGCGCTGATCTTCTCGCCAAGGAAGGCGAACGCCTCCCCGACCGGGCGCACCAGCGGCTCCAAGAATTCAAGCTTTTCCTTGATCCCGTCCATGACGGGGGCAAGCTGCTCGCCAATGGCGGAGGCCACGCCCGACACGATGGCCGTGATCCTGTCCCAGAACACCCACGCCGCGCCGACCGCCGCAATGGCGGCGGCGATGGGTATCCAGAGCGGGGCGCTGATCGCGCCGATGGCGGCCACGATGGCCGTGATGCCGCTGGCCAAAAGCTTGAGGCCGGTCAGCCGCGCCGCAACACCGGCAATCTTGCCAAGGCCCTTGGCCAGCAGACCGATGCCCTTGGGCACGTGAACAAGCCCCGTGGCGTGCGCCACGGCGCGTACGCCGCGCGCTACGGCTGTCAGGCCGGTGATATCCGCGATCTTCTTGAGGCCGCGCGCAAGCCCGCCGGTCACAGCCCGAACACCCCGCGATACCGCCGTCAGGCCGGTTACGCCCGCAATGCCAGAGAGCCCCGCCTTGATCGTGCCAAGGAAGCCCAGCCGGGTGCCCGCCATAGCGGCAAGGCTGCGCTGCAATCCTACGCTCTGCCCGACCGCCCGGCCCAATGGCCCGGCGGTCGCGGCAATAGCCCGGTAGCCCCCGGCTACGCCATGCAGGATGCTGGATAGCCCGAACAGGCCAAGGTAGCGAAGGCCCGCAAGGGCGACCTTGAACGCAAATACCGCGCCCGTGGCGGCCACGATATTCTTGATCAATTCCGGGTGGGCCTTGGCGAAGCGGGACACCCCGTCGATAACCGGTTGCAAGGCCTTCATGAGCTTTTTCAGCCCCGGAATGAGCGCGTTGCCGATGGGGCGCAAAGCGTCCGCTAGGCGATTTTTGAATAACTTAAGCTGCGCTTCAAGCGTCTGAATTCGGACCTGAAATTCCCGAAACGCGGAGCCCGCCTTGTCCGCGTCGTTCGAAAGGTCGAACCCTTTTTTCAGGTTCTCGGGGTTCGCGAGGATTTTGCTAAAATCGTCGCTGAAATCCTGCCCGACCAGCGCCTTAAGGGCCTCCGCCTGATCGTTCAGCGGAAGGTTGGACAGCCGGGTGAACATGTCGATCATGGCCGCATCGCCGTCCTGATCGACCATTGCAAGGAATTCGTCCCGCGTCATGCCGATCTTGCGCAGGGTGCCGTCTACCCCCTTCGCCCCGGTGCGCAGACGGGTGGCCAGCGCATTGACGCCGCGCGCCGCCGTTTCCGCCTTAACCCCGCTATCAATCAGGGCGCCGCCGAAGCCGGCGACCTGATCGGCGGTGAGGCCTAGCATGTTCGCCGCACCGGCGGCGCGGTTGGTGAAGTCGAGCACCTCCGGCGCCTTGGCCGATAGCGTGTTGCTGATATGGTTTACGGTATCATTGAACGCGGCCAGATCGTCAACGCCCATCCCAAACACGTTGCCCAGCTTGAACATCACCTCGGACACCTGCCCGGCGTCCATGCCAAAGGCGGTCGCCGCGATGCCGGCCTGCTTGGTGAACTTGGTCAAGTCCTCCGCCGCAATCCCGGCCTCGCCAGCCGCCGCCGCAATGGCCGCAAGGCCCTCGGCCTGAATTGGGATTTCTTTGCTTAGATCGGTAATTTCCTTCTTGAAGGCGCCGAACCGCTGTTCCGCCCCTTCGCCTTCGCCAAACTCGTCAACCACCTTGCGCACATCGGCCATGGCGCTCTCGAAGCTCATGGCCGCGCCAATCGGGGCGCCGATGGCGGTTTTCATGGTGTAGGCCGCCGCCGCCGCGTCAAACAGCCCGCCGCGGGCGCGCGCAAGGCTGGCGTCCACCCGCGTCATAGCGCCGTCCAGCCGCTCACCGAATGTCAGCCGGCTATTCTCCCGGCTAACCCGGCCGATCTTGCGGATGGATTGCGCGACCGAGCGCGCCGGGCCCGACACCCGGTCCAGAAGCTCGACAATGAGACGCGACGTTTGCTGGGCCATAGGTCTACCTCGTGGTTAGTTTTTTCGGGATGGCGCGGTCGAGTACGAGCGCGAGCCGCTTGAAATCGGCGGCATCCATCTCGCCTACAACTTCCTCGGGCAGTCGGGTCATCAGCGCCACGGCCACCTCGACGAAACCGAATGCGTCCCCCTCGGCGGCGCGGCACAGCTTCGGGATGTGTCGGTTAGGGATACGGCGGACCCTCACCTCGCGGATCGTGTTGCCGCCATGGTTTACGGGAATGTCGAGCCTTAGTTTTGTCATGGCGTTTCGTCCTTCTTGTCATCAACATGGCTGGCGTCGCTGGCGGTCTCCACCGGGGTCGACTTTGCCAATTCACGGGACAAGATTTCTTGGAGTTGCCGTTTGCCTAGCGGCTTGTGGCCCGCCTCGCTGAGCTTGCGAAATGTCGCCGCCGGCTCTTTTTCGAAAGGCGGTGCGGGCCGATTGGCGACATCAGCCGCCCACCGGCGCCACTTCACGGCAAGGTCCTGGGCCTTTGCCGAGACCGAAAGCTCGGGCCAGCAGATCGCCGCGATCCGCCTGATGGCGGCATCGCGCTGCGCCATCCGTAGTCGCATCCTCGCGCCCGTCCAGCCGGCGCCGTCGAGGTTTAAGACCTGTTCGAGCGTTTCAGCCTCACCGGCGCCGGCGATCCACCTGATCATTTGAACCGCAGTTCGCCGGCCGGCGTGGTTGCGGCACAGTAGGCCCCATTCCGCCAGCGCAACGAAGCCGTCGAGATCATCGTCGAGGCCGCGCGCCCAAGCGGGCGCGGCGGTGTTGGGGGTGTCGTGTCCGTCCATAGTCACACCTCCCCGTCCGCCGGCTTGGCCAGCCATTTGGTCCACAATTCATCGCGGAGGAAGTCCGATGGCGTGGGCCATCCACCTCGATCTCGACCGGACGCGGCTACCCGCTCGAAGTGGGCGGCGAAGGCGCGTGTCCCGGCGCAGATTACCTCAGGGTCATCACCGTCGCCTTCGCACTCGACCCACGCGGCCTGAGCTTCGATTTGCTCGTCAAGGCTCTCGCCCGAAAACGGATCGCCCGCGCCCGGCCAGCATTTCGGATAGGCCTGCCAGAAAGCCGAGAAACTGCCATCCGAGGGGGAAGGATTTTCAGGATGGAGGTGGTCTTTGTCCGGCGCAGCAGGCGGGGTGGTTCCGTCGCAAGGCGCACCCGTCGCGGATGGAAGGGCGGCTCCCTCAAGGAGCCGCTCTTCCTTATCTTCTGCGTCGCAGATAGAGCTATCCCCTACTACGGTAGAACTTGGTGACACGGTAATGGAGGGAGAGACGCTGTAGGCGTCTCTCCCTCTCTCACAGGGTTCACTACAAGGGTTAGGGTCCGACTTCTCGGACCACGTCTGGTCCGACTTTCCGGACGACAAGGGAATTATTGCGTTTTCGCCGCCGCAGTCATGTGATCCGACTTCTCGGACTACTTCGTAGCGGCTTGCATTGGCCGCGTCATGTGATCCGACTTTTCGGACCACTACAGGCTCATGTGATCCGACTTTTTGGACCACTACAGGCTCATGTGATCCGACTTTCCGGACCACTGCGCCTTCATCATCTTCTAGGACATCCTGAGCATTTTCGGTGTCGCCTTTGATGATCCAGCGATATCGAGAAGATCGGTATCCGCGGCGCTCCACATTTAAGTGACCCTGCTCTTCAAGTGACTTGATCGCCGCCATTACACCGTTCTTGCCCGCGCCGAGCTCCTCGGCGATCCTCGGGATGCCGGGGTAGGCGTAGCCCCACTTGGGGTTGTAGAAGTAGAACGCGAGGATATTCACCACAGCGGGGGCGAGCCGGTGCAGTTGTTTCTGATTTTGCGTCACCTCTAGCACCCAAGCGATCTTGCGCTTCATGAATGCTTTGCTGGCTTCCTGCTCAACGTAGGTGTTTAGGCTCATTTTAGGCATTCCTGCGGTTGGAAAAGGCGGGAAAAACCCGCCTTTTTCGTTGCCCGTGGATGCCGCCTGAGCTATACTCAGCACATCCACGGAGACACCATCAAATGTGGATATGAGGCCGCCCATGATCTTGCCGGACAGGGCGGCCTCCACGTTTTCAAAGGCCAGTTCAGTCATCATCGACATCCCCCTGCTGGGCCACCTGCTCGATGGCCCGAGCAAGGTCGGCAGCCCGGTCGATGCTGACGCTGATGCCCTTGCCGGAGGGCCTCATTTCGCCGTCCGGCCCTGGGTAGAAGGTGCGAACATCGAGAAGGCGCTGGCCCCGGAAGTCGCGCTGGCGGACGCGGACCGTCTCTCTCTGATTTTTGGCGATCTCCCTCATGCCGATGCCTCCGGATTGATCCGGCGGAACAGCTCTTCAGTGTCGCTGACCGCAATGCCTTCCGCCTCAAGCGCGTCGGCGTGGTCATTGAGCCAATGGCCCATGTCGCGGATCGCCGCGATAATGGCGTCCTGCCCCCCGGGAACGGTTTCCAGACGGCGCAACAGAAATGCCAGTTGCACGTTGGTGTAGGGGCCTGCGCCTTCTACTGTGGCGCGCACAATTTTTTTCTCCCAGCTCATGCCTCGGCCCCCTCCTCGAACGCCGCCTCGATGAGCTCGTCCACGCCACGGATCAGGGTTCGGCCACCGATCTTGCCCTTGCGGAGCACGCCCTTGCTTACAAGGTCATAAATGTGGCTACGGCTGCACCCCCCCAGCCGCTTCATCGCACCCTCGACTGTGTAGCTCGGCACTGTGCCCGCGATCACGCCCAGCTGGGGCTCGGCTGGTTGGTTGGTGTGGTTGTTGATCTTCGTCATTTCGGCCTCACGTTTGGATAATTTTCGACGTGAGAAGACACTCCACGAAACCCGCGTAAAAAGCTAAGGGCCGGAATGGCGCTTTTGCCCATTCCGGCCCTTTGTGATTTCTTTCAATGGCTTATCAGTATTCCGGCAGTTCCTCAGCGCCGGTCAGAATGTACCAAACGGCTTCGATGAACTCCGTATCATCATCACATTCAAGTGCACCACGAATATCGGCGAAGAGGCGGAGACGGGCCTGCGTCTTGGCCTGCGGCTGGCCGCCCAGCGCGGGCGGCGCGGCTTCCTCGGCCTGCACCACCAACGCCCTAAGATCAGCAAGGGCGCGGGCCGCCTTCCGGGCGGCCCGACCAACTTCATGGCCCTGCGGTGCGCCCTCCCGGTCTTCTACCTCCAAAGCGGCTGCGGTGAGTTCGGTGATCAGTGCGGCCATGTATTCGTCCGGCAGCTTGTCCAGCTTCTTCCGGGCGTACTTGAAGCATGTTCGGGCGTTCCGCTTGTCTTCAATGCCATGGTGCTCGCGGTAAGCGGCGACGGGGTCGCCTTCGAAAAATTCCCAACGCTCGAAGGCTCCGATCAACGCCTCCGACCGAACCGGGTCACGAAGCGCGGCGGCAAGCCGCGCGCTACCGCCCATTTCGTTCAGGACGTCTATCCACGTTGCCCACAAATCAGGACGACGCCGTCCGGCATGGGGAAGCGGACGCGGCAGGGCGCGTCGCAGGGCCTCCTTTGCCTTAGCAACCGCACTCCGCGCTTCGGCCAGTTTTTCGGGCGTGTCGGCAGCCTGCTCTAGCGTCTTGGCGGCCAAATAGTCGGCCCGCGCGGCGAGGCGGTCGGCGGTGAAAGCTCTACCACCCGATGCCTCGGTCTCGGCGTTCGCATCCGCTACCGCCCGCGCCCACACCCCGTGCTCAGGAGGCTCTATCTTATCCCCGTTCATTCCGCGCCCTCCCCTTAAGGTCGATAACGCCTCCGCCGGCGTTATCGGGAATGCAGTAAGCCGCCCACGCCTCCATGAGCTTCCGGCGCTTTTGGAACAAATCACCTCGCCTGTAAGCCGCTTCGGTTCGATCACCGACGACATGGGCCAGCGCCATTTCTGCGACCTCCGACTGGAAATTTGTTGCCTCGGCCGCCCAATCCCGAAATGACGACCGGAACCCGTGCACTGTCCCAGCCGTCACGCCCATGCGTTTGAGTAATACCGACATGGCCATGTTACTCATCGGGCCGCTGCCCCGGATCGCCGGGAACACTAGTTCAGGGTCTAAGCCATTCGCCTCTTCCAGCACTGCCAGCGCCTCATCGGAGAGCGGAACGCGGTGCGGCCGCCGGGCTTTCATGCGTTCTTCTGGCACCGTCCAGACGGCCTGCTCGTCGTCTATCTCGTCCCACGCGGCGTGCAGCACCTCGGAGGTTCTGGCGGTCGTCAAGATAGCGAAGCGGAGAGCGAGGGCCGAGACGCCCTCGCGCTCCCGCAGGGCGGCCATGAAAGCGGGAACATCCTCCCATGGCATGGCGGCGTGATGGCCTTGGCGCTTGGGTTGTTTGGGCAGCAACACGTCAAGGTTTCCACGCAAAACCGCAGGGTTCGGCCCGGCGTGAACACCGCGAACCCGGGCAGCCGCAAGAACCTTTTCCAGCCGCATCCTTATCCGGCGCGCCGTCTCGGGTTTCTTGAGCCACACGGGTTCAAGCACCGCGAGCACGTCATTCACATCAATCTCACCAATTGGCCGCGACCTGATGGCGGCGCAATAGGCGGGACCTAATGTCATCCCCCATTGGTCTGCATGCTTCCTGTTCGACCATCCGTCACGGTGATCGGCAACGAACTGATCGGCGAAGTCGCCGAACGTGATTGCCTGCGAGATGCGCTCCCGCCGCTCTTCGTCTCGCAGCGCGATAGGATCGTCGCCAGCCGCGACCGCTTCGCGGGCAGCCGCGGCCCGTTTCCTTGCTTCGGCGAGGCTGACATGGCCAGCGGCCGCGCTGCCCAGTCCCATCTCCCTCCGGCGGCCGGCAATCTTATACATGAAAAGCCATGACCGCGCGCCCGTCTTCGATACGAGAAGGTAGAGCCCGCCGCCGTCTGAAAATCGGCCCGGCCCCTGCGCGTGCTGCACCTGCTTGGCATTCAATTTATGGATCGTTTGGCCCATACTGTCCCCACCCTTAAGCCGGTTTCCGGTGGGGTAGGCGGGTGCATCCCCACCTCTATCCCCACCTCTATCCCCACCGGAAGCCGTGGATATACGCGAACAGCCGCGCACACCTGCGGTCAGATTTAGGCGAGTTATACGCGCAAAGCCCCGGTTTTTCAAAGTAAATTTGGACGAGGGCGGACAAGTGAAGAAATTCTAGGACAGAGCTTCTGGCGGAGGAGGTGGGATTCGAACCCACGGTACGCTTTCACGTACGCCGGTTTTCAAGACCGGTGCAATCGACCACTCTGCCACTCCTCCGGGTCCGCATCCTCATAAGGGGGGCAACGCGATTCTGAAAGGTGGCAAATCACGGGGAATTTCGCCAACGGGCACGCGGCACACTTTTCTTGTGCCTTAACTGGCGCTAGACTGCGTGCAGCGGGGCCCGCGTCGCGGGCTTGCGCGTGGGGCAACAGTGAAAAATCCGGGTCAACCGGGAGGGCGCAGGGCTAGGCGCCGCGACAGGCAAGGAAACTGGGATGGTGTATCACAATTCAGGGCGCAGGGTGTTGAGAGCGGGCACGGCGATCGCGCTTGCGGGCGGGATGGCGCTTGGCGGCTGCGGCGAGGGCACCGAGGGCGGCGCCTTCGGGTTTCTCAAGCCCAAGGCGGGTGAGGAAGAGGCGGCCGCGATGCAGGATACCTCGACCACCAAGCTGGTCGAGCGCGATGTCGAGGCGCCGGAGGTCTTTCAGGTCACCGACAGCGGATTATGGGACGGGCGGCCGTCGCTGGGCGGCGTCTGGGTGGCGCATCCGGACGTGAAGGAGCCCGAGCGGGTGATCATCCGCAACGACAAGAATTCCAAATTCGTGATCGGGGCGCTGTTCCGGCGCGAGCGCAGCAATCCCGGCCCCTCGATCCAGGTCTCGTCCGACGCCGCCTCGGCTCTGGGCATGCTGGCCGGTGCGCCGGCACAGCTCAACGTCACGGCCCTGCGGCGCGAGGCGCAGCCCACGGCCGATGACGTGGCCGCCGCGCCCGCCGACCTGACCGCCCCCGACGCGGTGGAGGAGACCGCGCTCGATCCGGTCGACACCGCCGCCGCCACGATCGATCAGGCCGCGGCGGCGCCGCCCACGCCGGCACCGGCGCCCAAGCCGGCGCAGAGCTCGTCGCTGGAAAAACCCTATCTTCAGATCGGCATCTTCAGCGTCGAGGAGAACGCCCGGAACACCGCCGAGGCCATGCGCCAGAACGGCATGGTGCCGACCGTCAAGAAACAGAGCGCCAAGGGCAAGACCTTCTGGCGCGTCATCGTCGGCCCCGCCGCCAATACCACCGAGCGCAACGCCCTGCTGCGCAAGGTCAAGGGCGTCGGGTTCGACGACGCCTATCCCGTAACCAACTGAAGCTGATCCATATGCCCCGCCTTCTTCCCCTGCTGGCACATATCGTGCTGATCCTCATGCTGGCCCTGCCGGCCCGCGCCTTCGACACCAGCGCCAAGGCCGCCTTCGTGCTCGACATGACGACCGGCACCGTGCTGCTGGAAAAGAACGCCGACACGCCGCTGCCGCCGGCCTCGATGTCGAAGCTGATGACGCTCTACGTGGCGTTCGAGGCGATCCGCGACGGGCGGCTGTCGCTGGACGAAAAGCTGCCGGTGTCCGAGCACGCGATGAGCTATGGCGGCTCGACCATGTTCCTCGACACGACCGACCGGGTGAGCGTCGAAGACCTGCTGCGCGGGATCATCGTGCTGTCGGGCAACGATGCCTGCGCGGTGATCGCCGAGGCGCTGAGCCCGAACGGTACCGAGGCGGGGTTCGCCCGCTACATGACCCAGCGCGCGCAGAAGATGGGGATGACCAATTCCACCTTCCAGAACTCCAATGGCTGGCCCGCCGCGGGCCATCTGATGAGCGTGCGTGACCTTGCGCTTCTGGCCCGGCGCACGATCGAGGATTTCCCGGAATTCTACCAGATGTTCGCGGAGACCGAGTATTCCTTTGACGGGCGCGCGCCCCAGAACACGCAGAACCGCAACCCGCTGCTGCGGCTTGGCATCGGGGCGGACGGGCTCAAGACCGGCCATACCGAGCGCGCGGGCTACGGCCTTGTGGGCTCGGCCAAGCAGGGCGACCGGCGGGTGATCGTGGTGGTCTCGGGGCTAGAGACCGCCGCGCAGCGGGCCGAGGAATCGGAAGGGCTGCTGACATGGGCCTTCCGCCAGTTCGTGCAGAAATCGGTGGTCAAGGCCGACACGCAGGTCGCCAGCGCCGATGTCTGGATGGGACAGGCCGACCGGGTCGGGCTGGTACCGGGCGAGGATGTCTCGGCTCTGCTGCCGGTGCTGGCTGACGGGGAAGTGCAGGCGCAGGTGGTCTATACCGGCCCGGTGCGCGCACCGGTGGCCAAGGGCGACGAGCTGGCGGAGCTGGTCTTTGCGCCCGAGGGGCTGCCGGAGAAGAGCGTGCCGCTCTACGCCGCGAATGACGTGCCCTCGGGCGGCTTTCTCGTGCGGCTGAAGACGGTGTCGGGGCTTTTGCTGGAACGGCTGAGGCAGGGCCCCGAGGGCCAGCTTTGAGCGCCAGCGCCCGGTTCATCACGCTGGAAGGGATAGACGGGTCGGGCAAGTCGACACAGGCGCGGCTGCTGGCCGAGGCGTTGCGGGACAAGGGGCATATTGTGCATCTGACCCGCGAGCCGGGGGGGAGCCCCGGCGCCGAGGAAATCCGCAAGCTGGTGCTGGAGGGGGACGCGGATCGGTGGTCGGCCGAGACGGAAATCCTTTTGTTTACAGCGGCCCGGCGGGACCATCTGGAACGGGTGATCGAACCGGCGCTGGCGCGCGGCGAGGTGGTGATCTGCGACCGCTTCGCCGACAGCACGCGCATGTATCAGGGCCTGCGCAGTGCCGAGGGGCGGGCGATGGTGGACCGGCTCCATGACCTGATGATCAAGCGGGAGCCGGACCTGACCCTGCTGATCGACCTCGACCCGCAGGCGGGGCTCGACCGGGCGCTGTCGCGCAAGGGCAGCGAGGAGCGGTTCGAGAGCTTCGGCACGGAATTGCAGGCGCGGATGCGCGAGGGGTTCCTTGCGCTGGCCCGCGAATTCCCCGACCGGATCGCCCTGATCGACGGGGGGCGTGCGCCTGAACAGGTTGCGCAGGATATCCTGGGCGTCGTAACCTCGCGCCTCAGATGAGCGACGATCCCACAGCGAAACCCGACCAGATCGCCGGCGCCCCGCATCCGCGGGAGACGCCTGAACTCTATGGTCAGAAACCGGCCGAGGAGGCGTTCCTGACCGCCTTCAATTCGGGCCGGATGCACCACGGCTGGCTGCTGACGGGGCCGCGCGGGGTGGGCAAGGCCACTCTGGCGTGGAAGATCGCGCGCTTCCTGCTGGCCACGCCCGAGGCGGATGACGGCGGGCTTTTCGGCGATGCGCCACCCGTGCCGGAGACGCTGGATATACCCGAGGATCATCCCGTCGCGCGACGCCTTCTGGCCGGGTCGGACCCGGGGCTGTACCACATCACCCGCCGGGTCAACGAGAAGACGGGGCGGCTGCGCGACATGATCGTCGCGGAAAATGTGCGTGATCTCAACCGCTTCCTGCACATGTCGGCGACCGAGGGTGGACGGCGCGTGGTGATCATCGACAGTGCCGACGAGATGAACACGCAGGCCGCCAACGCGCTTCTGAAGATGCTCGAGGAGCCGCCGGCGCGGACGACCTTGCTGCTCATCAGCCACCAGCCGGCAAGGCTGTTGCCGACGATCCGGTCACGGTGCCGGGACTTGCGGTTGGTGCCGCTGTCGACAGACGACATGGCCGCCGCGCTCCGGCAGGCCGGGGTGGAGCCGGGGGAGGCGACGGAGGCGATTTCAGAGCTGTCCGGCGGCTCGGTGGGCGAGGCGGTGCGGCTTTTGAACCTCGATGGGTTAAAACTTTATGAACAACTGGTGGGATTGGCGGCGAGCCTGCCGCGGCTCGACCGGCCCCGCGCCAATGCGCTGGCGCAGGCCGCGGCGGCGCGCGGGGCCGAGGAGAAGCTCGACCTGCTCTTCGGCCTGACAGACCTGATGCTCGCCCGGCTGGCCCGCACCGGCGCCACCGGCGCTCCGCCGCCCGAAGCCGCGCAGGGCGAGGCCGAGATGCTGGCGCGCCTGTCCCCCGGCCCGCATCAGGCCCGCGCCTGGGCCAGCCTTGCGGTCGAGATCGGCGAACGCGCGCGGCATGGCCGGGCCGTGAACCTTGACCCTGCCGCTCTGGTGCTTGATACGGTCTTCAAGCTGCAAAACTGTGCCAGAGCCTGAGGTTTCATGTCAGACCCCGTCGCGATCACCGACAGCCATTGCCATCTCGATTTCGACACGTTCGACGAAGAACGTGACGATATCGTTAACCGCGCGGTCGAGGCCGGGGTCACGAAGATGGTCACGATCTGCACCAAGCTGCGGCTGGAGCCGCAGGTGCGGGCGATCGCCGAGGCCTACGACCCGGTCTACTACGCCGCCGGCACCCACCCGATGAGCGCCGCCGACGAGCCGATGGCGACGGTGGACGAGTTGGTGAAGCTGGCCGAGCATCCGAAATTCGTGGGCATCGGTGAGACGGGGCTCGATTACCACTACACCGCCGAGAGCGCGGAGGTGCAGAAGCAGAGCCTGCACATCCATATCGACGCGGCGCGCGAAACCGGGCTGCCGCTGATCATCCATGCCCGCGATGCCGACGAGGATATGGCGCGCATCCTGACCGACGAGTACAGGAACGGCGCCTATTCCTGTGTGATGCATTGCTTTTCCTCCGGGGCCGAGCTTGCCAAATCGGCGCTGGAACTGGGATTCTACCTGTCGATGTCGGGCATCGCGGCCTTCCCCAAAAGCCAGGAGCTGCGCGATATCTTCGCCGCCGCGCCCGCCGACCGCATCCTCGTGGAAACCGACGCGCCCTATCTCGCGCCGCCGCCCTATCGCGGCAAGCGGAACGAGCCGGCCTATACGGTGCATACGGCCAAGGTGGGCGCCGAGGTGTTCGGCATGGACTGGCCCGATTTCGCGGCGCAGACACAGGCCAATTTCCGGCGCCTGTTCTGGAAGGCCGCCGGATGAGTGAAACGCGCTTTACCATTCTCGGCTGTGGATCGTCGGGCGGGGTGCCGCGGCTGGGCAACAACTGGGGCGATTGCGACCCGGAGAACCCGAAGAACCACCGCCGCCGCTGTTCCATGCTGATCGAGCGGGAAGGCGAGGGGGGCACGACCCGCGTGCTGATCGATACCTCGCCCGATCTGCGCAGCCAGTTGCTGGGCGCGGGCGTGGGGGAGCTTGACGCGGTGGTCTATACCCATGACCACGCCGACCATGTGCACGGGCTCGACGATTTGCGGATGATCGTGTTCAACATGAAGCGGCGGGTGCCGGTCTGGGCCGATGGCGATACGCAGAACACGCTCTATTCCCGGTTCGGTTATGCCTTTATGCAACCTGAAGGCTCACCTTATCCACCGATTCTGGAGATGCACACGATCAATGGCGATGTGGTGATCGAGGGCGCCGGCGGGGCGGTGACGCTGCGCCCGTTCAAGGTGAACCACGGCTCGATCGACGCGCTGGGGTTTCGCGTGGGCGATCTGGCCTACCTGCCGGACGTGGCCGAGATCCCGGAGGAGACATGGGGCGCGCTGGAGGGGCTCGATTGCTGGGTGCTCGACGCGCTGCGCCGCACGCCGCACCCCACCCACGCGCATCTGGAGCGCTCGCTGGACTGGATCGCCCGGGCCGCGCCGCGCCGGGCGGTGCTGACCAACATGCATATCGACATGGACTATCAGACCGTGGCGGACGAGACGCCCGAACATATCACCCCCGCCTATGACGGCATGGTGATAACCTATACGGATTAGGGCCTTGCAGGCGCTTATTGATGTCATCCTCCCGGTCTTCCTCGTGATCGGGTTCGGCTATGTCGCGGTCTGGCGCGGCTGGTTCAGCCAAGCCGGCGTGGAGGGCCTGACGAAATTCTCGCAGAACTTCGCGATCCCTTGCCTTTTGTTCACCGCCATCGCGCGGCTCGACCTCAGTCAGAGCTTCGACATGCGGCTTCTGTTCAGCTTCTACGCCGGGGCTTTGGCCGGGTTCACGCTCGGGCTGCTCGGGGCGCGGTTCCTGTTCGGGCGGGATTGGGAAGATGCCGTTGTCATCGGATTCTGCTGCCTTTTTTCCAATTCGCTGTTGCTTGGCCTGCCGCTGACCGAACGGGCCTACGGGGCCGACGCGCTGGAGGCGAACTACGCCATCGTCGCGGTGCACTCGCCCTTCTGCTACGGGGTCGGGATCACGGTGATGGAGTTCGTGCGGGCCCGCGGGCAGGCGGGGATCGGGGTTGCCGGCCGCGTGCTCAAGGCGATGTTCTCGAACGCGCTGATCCTCGGGATCGGGGCGGGGTTCATCGTCAACCTGTCGGGCCTCTATATCCCGGGCGTGGTGAATGACGCGCTCGACCTGATGGTGCGGGCGGCGCTGCCGGCGGCCATCTTCGGGCTGGGCGGCGTGCTGGCCAGCTACAAGGCAGAGGGCGACGTGCGGATCGTGCTGTATGCCTGTCTGGTGTCGCTGATCGTGCATCCGACGATCACGCGCAGCCTTGGTATCGTGCTGAACCTGCCGGTGGAGCCCACACGCTCGGCCGTGCTGACGGCGGCGATGGCACCGGGGGTGAACGCCTATATCTTCGCGTCGATGTATGGCCGCGCGATGCGGGTGGTGGCGACAACGGTACTGTTCGCCACGACGTTAACAATTGGTACCGCGTGGGTGTGGCTGAGCTTCCTTCCGTAGACCATGACGCTGTCGACAATCTAGGCCCGGTTTCCTTAAGATTTCCCCAACGCCCCGCAATCACTCTTCCGGCGGCGCCCCCCCGGCAAAGCTGTTGCCATTGACGTAGTCGCAGGGCGCTTCCTGCATCTGCAGGTGCAGGCCGTCGCCCTCGTAGGGGTGGGCGCGGGCAAACGCTTCGTCCACCTCGATGCCGAGGCCGGGCGCCTCGGGCGGGGTGACGAACCCTTGTTCGACGCGGATCGAGCCCTTGATCAGCCGGTCGTGAAACTCGGTCTCGATCGTCTCGCACATCAGCAGGTTGGGGATGGAGGCGGCGAGGTTGATATTGGCCGCCCATTCCACCGGCCCGGCATAGAGATGCGGGGCGAGCTGTGCGTTGTAAACCTCTGCCATGGCTGAGACTTTTTTCATTTCCCAGATCCCGCCGGCCCGGCCCAGGGCGGGCTGCAGGATGGCCGCCGCCCCCTCGCGCAGGATCGGCGCGAACTCGGCCTTGGTGGTCAGCCGTTCGCCCGTGGCGATGGGGATGCGGACCTTCGATGCCACCTGCGCCATCTGGCCCACGCTGTCGGGCGGTACCGGCTCCTCGAACCACAACGGCGAGTAGGGCTCGAGCGCCTGTCCGAGGCGGATGGCCCCGGCGGTGGTGAACTGGCCATGGGTGCCGAAAAGCAGGTCGGCGCGGTCGCCCAAGGCCTCGCGGAGGGCCTTGCAGAAGGCGACCGAGAGGGAGATATCGGACATCGCCGGCATATGCCCGCCGCGCATTGTGTATGGCCCGGCTGGGTCGAATTTTACCGCGGTATATCCGCGGCTTACACAGTCGAGCGCGCTTTCGGCGGCCATCTCGGGGGAGGTCCAGAACGCGGCGATATCGTGATGCGGCAGGGGGTAGAGATAGGTGTAGGCGCGGATGCGCTCGTTCATCTTGCCGCCTAGAAGCGCCCAGACGGGGCGGCCGCGCGCCTTGCCGAGAATGTCCCAGCAGGCAATCTCCAGCCCGGAAAACGCACCCATCACCGTCAGGTCAGGCCGCTGCGTGAAGCCCGAGGAATAGGCGCGGCGGAACATAAGTTCAATGTTTTCAGGGCTTTCGCCCTGCATATGCCGCTCGAACACGTCGCGGATCACCGGTTTCATCGCCTCCGGTCCGACCGAGGCGGCATAGCATTCGCCCCAGCCCGTGATCCCGTCATCGGTGGTCAGCTTCACCAATATCCAGTAGCGCCCGCCCCAGCCCGGCGCGGGGGGCGAGGTGACGATGATATCGAGGTCTTGCAGCTTCATGGCGGGGCTCCGGGAGGGGCATTTTCAACGTCGGTATTACGTCGGTATTTTGTCGGTATCGCGTCGGTGCGATATCGGCGCCGCCTAGCGCAGCATGATCACGTTGCGCCGCGCGCCGCCCGCCTTGGTGTCGGCAAACGCCTCGTTGATCTGGTCGAGCGTCCAGCGGTTCGAGATCAGCTCGTCAAGCTTCAGCCGGCCTTGCGCATAAAGGTCCATCATCCAAGGAATGTCGCGCTTGATCACCACCTCGCCCATCTTCGAGCCGATCATACCTTGCCCGGCAGCGGCAAAGTTCGCCGGCTCATAGGTCGAGGCGGCGCCGGAATGGGGCATGCCCACCATGATGACCCGCCCGCCCCCGGCAAGGTAGCGCGGCGCCTGATCATAGGCGGGGGTGGCACCCACGGTGACGAAGACGGCATCGGCGCCCCGGCCCATGGCCTTCTTGGCCGCGCGCCACGGCTTCGCCTCGGTCGCCAGCACGCCGTCGGTGGCCCCGAAGGCGCGCGCGTCGTCCAGCTTGGCCTCGCTCATATCGACGGCGACGATGCGCCGGGCGCCGGCGATGCGCGCGCCCTGAATGGCGTTGAGGCCGACGCCGCCCGCGCCGATCACCACCACGTCCTGCCCGGCCCGCAGGTTCGCGGCATTGACCACCGCGCCGATGCCGGTGATCACCCCACAGGCCAGCAGGCAGGCGGCGTCCATCGCCATCTCCCCGGGCATCTTCACCACCTGGCTGTGATGCACGACGACCTTCTCGGCGAAGGCGCCACAGGCCATGGCCTGATGCAGCACGCCGCCATCGGCGGTGGTGATGGGCCCGCGATCGCCGTCATAGGCGGTTTCGCAGCCCGTCGGCCGGCCCCCGCCGCAGCTCGGGCATGCGCCACAGGCGCGGATCAGCGTGACGACCACCGGGTCGCCCTCGGAAAGCCCGTTGACCCCGGCGCCGACGCCCGTCACGCGCCCCGCGGCCTCGTGCCCGTAGACCGCCGGAAGCGTGCCGCCCCAGGCGCCCTCGGCATAGGAAATGTCGGAATGGCAGATCGCCACGGCGTCGAGCGTCACCTCGATCTCGCCCATCTCGGGGGCGCGCAGGCGGATATCCTCGATCACGAGCGGTTTGCCGAACTCGTGACAGACGGCGGCCTTGATGGTTTGCATTTGCGTCCCTCCCGCAGGTTTTGAGGCCCAGCCTGACCCCGATTCCGTCCGGGGTGCAAGCCGGAAAAACGGGCAGCAGGCTGGTGTGGCCGGGCAAGCCGCGCCCCTGCTTCTTCTGGCCAAAAATATCCCGGGGGGAGCGTTGAAATCCGCCAAGGATTTCAACGTGGGGGGCTGCCCCCCCTTGCCGGCGGTTCAGATATGTCCCGTCTCGCGCAGGAAGTCCGCCAACAGCGCCGCATACTCCTCGGGCTTCTCGACGCAAGGAAGGTGCCCCGCGCGTCGCATCAGGTGAAAGGACGACCCCGGCACAAGCTCGACCGTTTCCCGCACGAGGTCAGGCGGGGTGGCGCCGTCTTCCGAGCCGGCGATGCCCATGACAGGCAGGCGCAGCCCGCTGGTGGGGGTGAAGAAATCGGTGCCGGCGATGGCGGCGCTGCAGCCCATGTAGCCCTCGGCGGGCTGGCTGACGAGCATGTCGCGCCATTGGGCGAGCTGGTCGGAGGCGAGGAAGTCGCGCGAGAACCAGCGCTCCATCACCGCGTCGGCCAGCGCCTCAATGCCGCCCTTGCGCACCGCGTCGATCCGGTCGGCCCACATCTCCTTGGTGCCGATCTTGGCGGCGGTGTTGGACAGCACCAGCGCGCGCACCTGGTCGAGCCGTTTGACCGCCAGCCCCTGGCCGATCAGCCCGCCGATGGAGAGGCCCACGAAGACCGCGTCGCGCACGTTCAAATGGTCGAGCAGCTGTTCGGCGTCCCGCACCAGCGCGCCCATCGTGTAGGGCGCGGGCGGCACCGAGCTCTGGCCGTGGCCGCGCTTGTCGTAGCGGATGATGCGCAGGCCTTGGGGCAGGTGGGGCAGGATCGGGTCCCACAAATGCAGGTTTGTGCCCAGCGAATTGGCGAAGACCACGGGCGCGCCGTTCGGGTCGCCGTCTTCGGCATAGTGCAGGGTGACGTCGTCGAGGTGCAGCTCGGGCATGGGGCCTCCGGTGGTCTTGTGCGTCGCGCGCCCCGGGCCTGACCCGGGGCCTCTTTGTCGGTTGCGCGGGGTCCCGGGTCAAGCCCGGGACGGGTGTGATGGTCGAGGTCCCGGGTCAGGCCCGGGACGGGGTCAGTAGGGCAGGCCCACGTAGTTTTCGGCCAGCGCCCGCTGGGCAGCCTCGTTTTCCGCAAGGAAGGCCAGTTCGGCGGCCTGCACGTTCAGATCGAACTCCGACTGCTCGGGAAAGCGGTGGAGCAGGTTGGTCATCGACCAACTGAAGCGCTGGGTTTTCCAGATGCGTCTGAGGGCGGTCTCGGAGTAGCGGTCGAGTCCCTCGCTGTCTCCGTCGTGGTAGTGGCGGAGCAAGGCGTTGTAGAGGTAATGCACGTCGCTGGCCGCCGTGTTGAGCCCCTTGGCGCCGGTGGGGGGCACGATATGGGCCGCATCGCCGCAGAGGAACAGGCGGCCCCATCGCATCGGCTCGCAGACGAAGGAGCGCAGCGGCGCGATGGATTTCTCAATCGACGGGCCGGTCGCCAGCTTTTCGGCGGTGGCCTCGGGCAGGCGGCGCTTGAGTTCGGTCCAGAACGCCTCGTCCTCCCAATCCTCCGGCCGGTCGGAGAGGGCGCACTGGATATAGTAGCGGCTGAGATTCGCGTTGCGCATCGAGCAGAGCGCGAAGCCGCGCGCGGAATTGGCGTAGATCAGCTCGTGATCGACGGGGGGCGTTTCCGACAGGATGCCGAGCCAGCCGAAGGGATAGGTCTTTTCGTACTCGGTGCGAACCTGCTCCGGGATGGCCTGACGCGAGGGGCCGTGGAAGCCGTCGCAGCCGGCGATGAAATCGCAGTCGAGGCGGATGGTCTTGCCGTCCTGCTCGAAGGTGACATGGGGCGCGTCGGTCTTGAGGTCGTGGGGCGTGACGCCCGCGCATTCGAAATAGGTTTTGCCTCCCGCCGCCTCGCGCGCGTCGTAGAGGTCGCGGGTCACCTCGGTCTGGCCGTAGACGATGACGTGGTCGCCGGTGAGCTTCTCGAAGTCGATGCGGAAAAGCCCGCCCTCGTGGGCGATGCCGGTGCCCTCGTGGATGATGCCGTCCTTGTCCATCCGTGCGCCGGTGCCGGCCTCGCGCATCAGCCGGGCAAAGCCGGTTTCCAGCACCCCCGCGCGGATGCGGGCCAGCACGTAATCCCGCGTCTGGCGTTCCAGCACCACCGTGTCGATCCCGTGTTTCAGCAGCAACTGCCCGAGCAGCAGGCCCGACGGCCCGCCGCCGATGATGGCGACCTGCGTACGCATCGCGGTTCTCCCTTCCCTTCCTTGCCGGACCGCTTCGGGGCGGTTAACCCCTGTATAGGTCCATATGCGCCATCACCTGTCCATGGTCCGACGCCAGCTTGTTATAGGGCGCCTCGGGGTGCGATCCATCGGTAAGATGGTCGTTGAAGGCGCTGAAATAGGTCATTTCGCCGATCCGGGCGTCGAAATCCGGGTGGAAATGGCGCGACAGGAAAATCTGGTCGATCGACTCGAACACCCCGCCGAAGGCCGCGGTATAGACCATGTCGCGCAGGGATTTGCGGACGAAGAGCTTTTCGGCTGAATGCAGGCGGACGCGGTCGATATCCTCGGTGATCTGGCGGTTTTCCTGTTCGCTGTAGCGGTCGGTGGGGCTTTGGGCGTCGTGGCGCAGCATCCATGCGTAGTTGCGGAAAGGGGTTTCGCCGGTGATGATCTCGGAGCTGACGGCATCTTCGCCATCGTTGAAATCGCCCAGGGCGATGACCGGGTGGCCGGCGTGAAGCTCGGCCACGATCTCGCGGCGCAGGACCCAGGCCTCGGCCATTCGGCGCAGGGCGGAGCGGAGGGCGCCCATGGCGCGGCCGACCGGATCGTACTTGGTGAGGTCTTCCTCGGGGGCGTAAGCGGCGCCGTCCGGTTTGATGTATTCGCCCAGCTTGGACTTGAGGTGACAGTTGAAGACGGTGACGGTCTGGCCGCCGATGGGGATGCGGGCCTTGAGGATGGGGCGCGAGAGGCGGCGGAGCGTGTAGTGGCCCGCGTCCTGTGCGTCGAGGCCGCGGAGGGGCTGGAAGGGAATGGCGAGCGGCTCAGACAGGTCCTGGATGATCTCGGGCGGCTCGGCAAAGCCGAAGCGCGACAGGAGAGCGAGGCCGGGGCGGCGCTTGCCCGGCTGGCCGGTATCGGCGGCATTGGGGGCGAAGGCCAGTTCGGCATCGCCATAGGGCGCGACGCGGATGCGGTCGAAGATGACCTTGCGGTGATAGCGCTTGGACTTGTCGGGCACGGTGGCGGCGTTGAGCAGCTGGGCCCGCTCGGAGGTTTCCTCGATCACCTTGATCAGCGGCTCTTCCTCGAAGATCTCCTGAAATCCCACGATATCGGCGTTCATGGTCAGAAGCTGGTCGGCCAGCCAGTCGGTCTTCCACGCGTATTCCTCGGGCGTGTAACGCTGGAACTGGTAGTATTCCTTGTCGGCGCCGATGAGGTTCTTGACGTTGAAGCTGGCGATGGTGAAGCGGGGCATGGCGGACCTGTGGTTGCGTCAGGGCGGGTTGGTAATTGGAAAGGTATTGGCAGAATTCGGGGGATAACCCGGCGCCCCATGGCGGGAAGTAACAAGCGGGCCGGGCACGCTCAGCCCTTCTTCTCTGGCAGGACGACGAGGGCGTGATCCTGCCCTTCCAGCGCGGCGTCTATGATCGGGGCGATCTCGTCCCAGTCGCCGCCCGCCATTCCGGCGCCGATCAGGGGATAGCCGACACGGGCGTCGGGGAAGTCCTTGGCGACCGCCTCAAAAGCCGATTTCACCGCGTCGTCATCGACCTTCTTGCCACGGCCGCGATAGTCGAACTGGGTATAGGCGTTGACGATGGTCAACTCGTGGCCGTCGCAATCGACCGTGGCGTGGGTGATGGTGCCGAGCTTGTCGCGGTCGCCCTTTTCGGTTTCCTTGTCGGCCTTTTCCGCCTCGGGGAACGCCTTGGCGATGGCCTTGGCGATGCCCGCACCCATCTCGTTGTAGCAATTGCAGCCGTGGACGATCACGTCGAACCGCCCGGATTTGCCGAGCTCTATCAGGTCTCCCTCGATGGTTTTCATGGGCTTTCCTCCAATGTGGCCAGCGCGCGGCGGAAGATGGCGGCATCGACATTGCCGCCGGAAATGGTGCAGATCACCGTGTCGCCCTCGATCTCGTCTGCGTGGTAGAGCGCGGCGGCGAGTGCGGCGGCGCCGCCCGGTTCGGCCACCAGCTTCAGCCGCTGGAAGGCCACGCCCATGGCGCGCAGGCAGTCCTCCTCGCTGACCGCGATGCCGGGGCCGCAGAGCCGTTGCAGGATCGGGAAGGTGATCTCGCCCGGTGATGGCGTCAGGATCGCGTCGCAGATATTGCCGGAGGCGCGGGGATTGCTTTCGCGCTGGCCGGAGCGGAGAGAGCGGGCGACATCGTCGAACCCTTCCGGCTCGACCGGACGGGTGCGCAGGCCCGGCGCCTCGGCCTCCAGCGCCATGGCGATGCCCGAGGTCAGCCCGCCGCCGCCGCAGCAGACCAGCACGTCGCCGCGTTCGATACCCGCCTCGCGCGCCTGTTCGGCGATTTCGAGCCCGCAGGTGCCTTGGCCCGCGATGACCAGCGGTTCGTCATAGGGCTTGATCAGGGTCAGGCCGCGTTCGGCCACCAGCGCCTCGCCCACCGCCTCGCGGCTTTCGCCGCCTTCACGGTCGTAAAGCACCACCTCGGCGCCCAAGGCGCGGGTGTTGTCGATCTTCAGCTTGGGGGCGTCAGCGGGCATGATGATGACCGAAGGCACGCCGTATTCGGCAGCGGCCTTGGCCACGCCCTGCGCGTGGTTGCCGCTGGAATAGGCGATGACGCCCTTTTTGCGGGTCTGCGCATCGAGCGCCGACAGGGCGGAACGCCCGCCACGATACTTGAAGCTGCCGGTATGTTGCAGGCATTCGGGTTTGACGAAGACGCGGCGGCCGGCGATGTCGTCAAGGAAAGGGGAGGAGAGGAGCGGCGTGCGCCGGGCGTGGCCTTTCAGGCGTTCGGCGGCGGCGCGGATCATGGTGATATCGCTCAAGTGGTTCTCTCCAGCAGGGCGCGGATCGCGGTGAGGGATTCAGCCTCGTCAAGGAAGGGCACATGGCCCCGGTCGGGCACCACGGCGGTGATCATGTCGGGGTGGCGGGCGCTCATCCTGGCTTGCGTCTCGGCGGTGAAGAGGTCGGAGTTCTGGCCACGGATCGAGGCGAGGGGCTGATCCTTCAGCCCGTCGAACAGCTGCCAGAGGTCAGGGGCGTCGCCGGCCCCGGCCTGTCCGATCATGGCGTCCCGCAGGCGGCTGTCATAGCGAATGCCGATGCCGGCATCGTCGGGCTTTTCGAACCACATGAACTCCGCCTGTTCGCGCCAGCGTTCCAGCGGCACGCCGGGGAAGGCGGCCTCGTTGCCCGCTTTCAGCGCCTCGGCCGCGCTGTCGAGATCGGGGAAGGGGGGTGTTTTGCCCACGTAATCCATGATCCGCTCGATGCCGATGGGGGCGACCTCGGGGCCGATATCGTTGAGGACCACGCCGTTGAGCCGGTCGGGATGGGTGTGCGAGAGCGCCATCGCGATCAGCCCGCCGCGCGAGGTGCCGATGATGGTGGCCTTGTCGATCCCCAGATGATCGAGCAGCTCGACCGCATCCTGCCCTTCGCGCAGGATGTTGTAGCTCATGTAATCCTCGGCCACGTCCGACTGCCCCCGCCCGCGATAATCGAGCCGTATCAGGCGGGTATCGGTCATGTGGGGCACGAGATAGGTGAAATCGGTGGTGTTCCGGGTCAGCCCGGCAAGGCAGAGGACGGGCGGGCCGTCGCCCTGATCCTCGTAATAGAGCGACAGGCCGTCGGAGGTGGTGAACTTGGGCATCAGACAGCGATCTCCGGTATGCCGGTGAGGTCTTTCATCACGGCGTCGGGCCGGGCGGGCAGGCGGTCGATGGGCTGGGCGGCGCGGTTGACCCATGCGGTGGTGAAGCCGTAGCCGGCAGCGGCCGCCGCATCCCAGCCGTTGGAGGAGACGAAAAGCACCTCCTCCTTGGCGCAGCCGAAACGCTGGCCGACGAGGTCATAGACGGTGCGGGCCGGTTTGAAGACGCCGACGCTTTCGACCGACAGCACATCGTCGAGCAGCCCGCCGATCCCCGCCGATTGCACCGCGCCATCCAGCATGTCAGGCGAGCCGTTGGAGAGGATGGCGGTGGTTTTTCCGTTGTTCTTGAGCGCTTGCAGCATGTCCGGCACTTCCGGGAAGGCCTCGAGCTCCCAGTAGAGCTGCAGCAGGCGCTCGCGCAGGTCGGGATCGCCCGCCAGCCCCTCGGCCTCGAGCGCCCAGTCGAGCCCGTCCTGCGTGACCTGCCAGAAATCGGTATGCTCGGCGGTGATCGCCCGGAGCCATGTGTATTGAAGCTGTTTGGCGCGCCAATGCTCGGCGATGGCGGGCCAGTGATCGCGGAACGCCTCGCGCCCCGGCTCTTGGGCGGCGCTGCGGGCGGCGGCGGCCACGTCGAACAGCGTGCCGTAGGCGTCGAAGATGCAGGTGGTGATGGCCATGGGTTCCCTCCCCCTCACAGGCGGCAGGTTGGCATGTCTGGCGGGCGGGTGGAAGGGCCATTTCTTTCAGGAAATATCGGGTCTAGCGTTGCGCGCGGGCGCGGGGCGGTTTGCAATTCGGGTTCGGCGTTGCTACGTTGAGGTTTGTCGAGACAAGCACCCGCGCCGCGCGCGGCCTTGTAAACCCATCCCAAACGATCGGATCCCATATGACCCAGGCAAAGACGGGCGACACCGTACGTATTCACTACACCGGCACCTTGACTGACGGTTCCACTTTCGACAGCAGCGAGGGCCGTGACCCGCTGGAATTCACCGTTGGCTCGGGGCAGATCATCCCCGGCCTCGATGCGGCCCTTCCCGGCATGGAAGAAGGCGAGAAGAAAACCGTCGAAGTTTCGGCGGACGAGGCCTATGGCCAGCCCGACCCGAATGCCAAGCAGGCCGTGCCGCGCGCCGACATTCCCGAGGATATCCCGCTGGATATCGGCACCCAGCTGCAGGTGCAGACCCCACAGGGGCAGGTGATGCCGGTGACGGTGGAAGAAGTGACCGAGGAGCAGGTGATCCTCGATGCGAACCACCCGCTGGCGGGCAAGGACCTGACCTTCAACATCGAGCTGGTCTCGGTGGCCTGAAGATATACACCGGACAGTCCGGTACGTTGAAACGCGCGCAAGGCCGAGGGGCCTTGCGCGCGTTTTTCGTGAGATCGGAGCGAAGGGCCAGACGGAGACGCCCCGCCCGGAACAAAGCCGCGCCTTGGCGCGGCGCCGGGCGAGCGCCCGTCCGCCCCCGAGGGCGGGCGCTTTTGCAACGACACCATGCAGAACATTCGTCGGAGGTGGGCCGAACCATAAATTGACTATCACCACCGTCGGAGCGCCCACCCGCGGACGGCCGCCCGCCCGGCAGGTCGCTGCCTCAACCGAGGTCCAGCAGAACCGCCCCCGCCCGGCCCGGTTCCAGCACGATATCCTGCGCCTCGGCGGCTTTCTCCAGCGGCAGGATATGCTCCACGTCGGGTTTCAGCGACCCGTCGGCCAGCGCCGCGTGCAGGCGCTCGACGGCGGCGGCGCGGGGCGCCTCGGGGAGGATGTAGATCAGCGTGATATCGAGCTTCAGCGCCTTGAACAGGAACGGGCCGAAAGGCAGCTCCGGCGTCATGTTCTTGACCGAACCATAGGCCGCGATGGTGCCCAGCGGCTTCATCACTTCGGCCAGCAGCCCCGCGTTGACGCCGAATTCCACCTCGACCGCGCGGTCGATGCCGGCGCCGCCGGTGAGGTCGGTGATCTTCGCGGCCAGTTCCGGGTCGGCATAGTCGAGCACGTGGTCGGCCCCGGCCGCTTTCACCCGGTCGGTGCCGCCCGACGAGCAGGTGGCAATGACCGTGGCGCCGCCGGACTTGGCGAGCTGCACCGCGTTATGGCCCACGGCCCCGGCACCGCCGCTGATAAGCAGGGTCTGCCCCGCCACGTCGCCGCCGCCAAAGACGGTCTGCGCCGCCGTCAGGCCGGGGATGCCCAGCGTGGCGCCGGCCTCAAGCGTGACGCGGTCGGGCAACGGCACGGCCTGCGCCTCGGGCAGGGCGATATATTCAGCCGCGGTGCCGAAGGGGCGCTGCCACTGGCCGTTCCAGAGCCAGACGCGCTGGCCCACGCGGGCGGCGTCGACACCTTCGCCCACGGCCTCGATCACGCCGCTGCCGTCGGAATGGGGGATGATTCGCGGGAAGGGCGGCTTGGTCACGCCGGGGCGGGAGCCGGCGCGGGCCTTGGCATCGGAGGGGTTCACGCCCGAGAAGGCCACGCGCACCAGCACCTCGCCCGGCCCGGCGGAGGGGGTGTCGGCCTCGCCGGTTTCGAGGACATCGGCGGCAGGGCCGAAACGTTCATACCAGGCGGCGCGCATCTCGCTCTCCTTCTCGCTGAAATTCCAAGTGATTCACCGGCTTGCAGGCGTATGTAAAGAATTTGTTTACCATGCCCACCTAATGCTCGGGGTCCTGAAAGTAAACGGACGGTGGCACATGATCATTGAAAGACGACCTGCACTTTACCTCTCGGCCCTCGCCCTATCGGCCGGGCTGGCCGGTTGCGGCACGCCCGAAAGCATGACCGAGCCGATCGTGTCTGCCTTCAACGAGGCGAGTGTCGAGATCCAGCTGGGGCAGGGCGACATGGGCTTCGTCAGCGAAGAGGTGCGGGCGCAGGCGGTTGAGAAGGCCGACGCGAAAGCCGCGGAAATCTGTGCGCGCGGGCCGAACCGTAGGGCGGAATTTGCGAGCCAGCGGCGCGTGTCGCTCAGCCAGTATGTATACGTGACCAAGCGGCTTTACCTTTGTCTTAAATAGCGCAACGGCGGTGTCGCCAGCGGGTCGGCGCAGGGCAAACATCAATGAAAAACGCGTCCCGGCCATGGGCTTGGGGGCGCGTGTTTTCTTTTGATCGGCGCTGCGCAGGGGCGGGAAAACCCCCGCGAGGCTCTTTCCGGAAGGCTCTTACTTGCCGGTGCGCCGCAGGCGGATCACCACGTCGACGCTGGCCACCTCGGCCCCCTCGGGGGCCTTGGGCAGGCGGGCGATCTCGAGTTCCTCGGCCGGGGCATCGGTGAGTTTCTGGTCGTCTTCCCAGAAGAAATGCGGGTGGTCATGGGTGTTGGTGTCGAAATAGCTTTTCGAACCGTCCACCGTGATCTCCTGCACGAGGCCCGCGTCGCAGAACGCCTTGACCGTGTTGTAGATCGTCGCCAGCGACACTTTCTCGCAGGCGTCCTGCGCCGAGGCATAGAGGCTTTCGGCGGTGAAATGGCGGTGCCGGCCGTCACCGACCAGCAGCGTCGCGAGCGCAACGCGCTGTCTTGTCGGTCTCAGGCCCGAGCCTGCTAGCCACGCCTTGGCGCGTGTGGTCGCTTGCGTTTCGGTCATTTCGCACCTCTTGGTCGGTTGCAATATAAGCGGTGCGACCGGGGGATTTCAAACAGATTTCATGGGCCTGACCCTTTGCCGCAGCGGTTGCGCGGGCTTGCAAGGCGCTTTGCCGAGATGGTAAGCAACGGGGACTGTGCCGCATCCAACATGAAAGGGTCGCCTGAATGGCAGACTACCCGAGCAGCTTCGACAAAGATGACCTGCTGAAATGCGCCCGGGGGGAATTGTTCGGCCCCGGCAACGCCCAGCTGCCCGAGCCGCCGATGCTGATGATGGACCGGATCACCGATATCTCGGCCGATGGCGGGCCGCATGGCAAGGGCCATGTCGTGGCGGAGTTCGACATCACGCCCGACCTGTGGTTCTTCGAATGCCACTTCCCCGGCAACCCGATCATGCCGGGCTGTCTCGGCCTTGACGGGCTCTGGCAGCTGACCGGCTTCAACCTTGGCTGGCGCGGCTGGCAGGGCAGGGGCTATGCGCTGGGCGTGGGCGAGGTCAAGCTGACCGGCATGGTGCGCCCCGACCGCAAGATGCTGACCTATTACGTGGATTTCACCAAGGCCGTGCAGACCCGCCGCCTGACCATGGGCGTGGCCGACGGCCGGGTCGAGGCCGATGGCGAGGAAATCTATCAGGTCAAGGACATGAAGGTGGCGCTGAGCGAAAGCTGAGCAGCAGAAGCCGGGGGCGGGGCGCCACGGACAGGCCCCTGTCGCCATGGGTGTCCTGCCATCTTGCACCACCCTTCCCCGATGCCCTACAAGGCATTGAGACAGCTAGGGAGGCAATATGCGCCGCGTCGTCGTCACCGGGCTGGGGATCGTCTCCAGCATTGGCAACAATGCCGAGGAAGTCCTTGCGTCGCTCAAGGGCGGGCAGTCCGGAATCACCGCCAACGAAGAGATGGCCGAGCATGGCTTTCGCAGCCGGATCGCGGGCGATCTGAAGATCGACGTGTCCGAGCATGTCGACAAGCGGACCCTGCGATTCATGGGGCCGGGGGCGGCCTATGCCCATATCGCCATGCAGCAGGCGATTGCCGATGCTGGGCTCGAGGAAAGCGATATCGTCAACCCGCGCACCGGGCTTGTGGCCGGTTCGGGCGGGCCGTCGACCTCGGCCATGCTAAGCGCGCACCAGACCGTGCTCAAAACCGGCGGGACCAAGCGGATCGGGCCTTTTGCCGTGCCGAAATGCATGTGTTCGACCGTCTCGGCGAACCTGTCCACGGCCTTCAAGATCAAGGGGATCAACTATTCGATCACCTCGGCCTGTTCGACCTCGCTGCATTGCATCGGCAACGCGGCCGAGCAGATCATGATGGGCAAACAGGACGTGATGTTCGCCGGCGGCGGCGAGGAACTGGACTGGACCTTGTCCTGCCTCTTCGACGCGATGGGCGCGATGTCGTCCAAGCGCAACGACACGCCGGCAGCGGCCAGCCGCGCGTTTGATGCCGACCGCGACGGGTTCGTGATTTCCGGCGGCGGCGGGATGCTGGTGCTGGAGGATCTCGACCACGCCAAGGCGCGGGGTGCCAAGATCTATGCCGAGGTCACCGGCTATGCCGCCACCTCGGACGGGCATGACATGGTGGCCCCCTCGGGCGAGGGCGGCGAGCGGGCCATGCGCCTCGTGCTCGACCAGCTCGGGAGCGACCGGAAGGTGGGCTATATCAACGCCCACGGCACCTCGACCCCGGTGGGCGATGCCGGCGAGGTGGCCGCGGTGCGGCGCATCTTCGGCGAGGGCAACGTGCCGCCGATCAGCTCGACCAAGTCGATGACCGGCCATGCGCAGGGCGCCGCCGGCGCGCTTGAGGCGATCTTCTGCCTGCTGGCGCTGGAGCATGATTTCATCATCCCCTCGATCAATGTCGACACGCTCGACCCGGAGATCAACGAGGGCGAGATCGCCACGGCCTGTGCCGAGAATGCCGGGCTCGACACGGTGATGACCAATTCCTTCGGCTTCGGCGGCACCAACGGCTCGATGCTGATGAGCAAATTCCACGGATAGGCAATACCAAGATGAACAATTCGATGAAGGGCATGCGCGGGCTGGTCATGGGCGTGGCGAACGAGCGCTCGATCGCCTGGGGCATCGCCCGGGCCATGCACGGGGCGGGCGCCGAACTGGCGTTCTCCTACCAGGGCGAGGCCTTCGGCAAGCGTGTGCAGCCGCTGGCGGCATCGCTCGATTCGGACGTGCTGCTCGATATCGACGTGACCGACGAGGCCTCGCTCGACGCGGCCTTCGCCAAGCTGGGCGAGACCTGGCCGACCATCGATTTCCTCGTTCATGCCATCGCCTATTCGGACAAGTCCGAGCTGACCGGCCGGTTCCTCAATACCAGCCGGCACAACTTCAAGCATTCCATGGACATCTCCTGCTACTCCTTCATCGAGGTCGCCCGCCGGGCGCATCCGCTGATGAAGGAGATGGGCGGCACGATGCTGACGCTCACCTACCAGGGCTCGAACCGGGTGGCGCCGAATTACAACGTGATGGGCGTGGCCAAGGCGGCGCTGGAGGCCACGACGCGGTATCTTGCGAACGATCTGGGGCCGGAAGGCATCCGGGTCAACGCCATCTCGCCCGGCCCGATGAAGACGCTGGCAGGCGCGGCCATCGGCGGCGCCCGGCGCACCTTCCGGCACACGGAAGAGAACGCGCCGCTCCGCGCCAACGCCACGCTCGAGGCGATCGGTGGCACGGCGGTCTACCTCGCCTCGCCCGCCGGCGCCTGCACCACGGGTGAGGTCATCCATGTCGATGGCGGCTATCACGTGCTGGGCATGCCGCAGGCCGAGAACCTCTGACAACAGGCCCGATTCCCGCCATCGTTCGGTCGCGCTTTGGCCAAACCGGCCTGTTACGCGGCGGTCATGGATTACATTCAGAAAGCCCAGGAACGGTATACCGAAAAACCCCATGTGGGGCGCTCGACACGGGCGCGGCGCTGGGCGCGCACGGTATTGGCGCTGCTGATCTTCACCTCGCTTTGCGCGATCTGGCAGGACCGGGCACTGGCCCCGCCGGTGCATGACGGGATGCACGGCTTGGCAAGCCATGTGATGTACGCGGTGGAAAACTCCGACGATTTGCGCGGATTCGTGAAACAGACCTTCAGCAGCCCCTCGGGCACGAGCGTCCAACAGGAGTTCGACCCGATCACCCGCTGGCTGCTGAAATGGACAAGCTGAGCCGGCCAGCCTGAGATCTGCACGCCGCGGCCTTGACGGCCCCCGCGCGCGACCCCACGTCATACGGGCCATGCCGACGCAAAAACGCTCCCACCCGAACGTGCCGGGCATCGACCAGAGCGACAGGATCGTTCCGGTCAACCTGCGCCAGAGCGGGCAGACGCCCGTTCAGATGCTCATTTCCACAAGGGTGCGCAAGTCGCCCTTCTGGCACCTGTCCGTCGAGGCGGGCGCGTGGCGCGCCACCGTCTACAACCGCATGTATCACCCGCGCGGCTATATCCGCCCCGAGGATGGCGGCGCGATGGCGGAGTACCGGGCGCTGGTGCATGGCGTGACGCTCTGGAACGTGGCGGTCGAGCGCCAGATCCGGGTGAGGGGCAAGCAGGCGGAGGATTTCGTCAATTACGTCATCACCCGCGATGCCAGCCGCATCAAGGTGATGCGGGGCAAGTATTGCATCCTGTGCAACGAGAAGGGCGGCATCCTGAACGATCCGGTCGTGCTGCGGCCCGCGCGCGACGAATTCTGGTTCTCGCTGTCGGACAGCGACCTGATGCTGTGGCTGCAAGGCGTCAACACGCCCAAGCGCTGGGACGTGGAGATCGACGAGATCGACGTGGCGCCCTTGCAGATCCAAGGCCCGCTGTCGGAGGACATGATGGCCCAGCTGATCGGCGAGGACCTTCGCAAGATCCCCTATTATGGGCTGATGGAGGCCGAGATCGGCGGCGCGCCGGTGCTGATCAGCCAGACCGGCTTTTCCGGCGAGAAGGGCTACGAGGTCTATGTCTACAACGCCCACGAGACGGCCGAGCAGGTGTGGTACGCCCTGCGCGGCGTCGGCGCACGCTATGGCCTGCGGGTGATCGCGCCGGGCCACCACCGCCGCATCGCCGCCGGCATCCTGAGCTGGGGGCAGGACATGGATCACGAGACCTCGCCGTTTCAGGTCAACCTCGCCTTTCAGGTGCCGAAGAAGAAACAGGCCGATTACATCGGCAAGGCCGCGCTGGAGAAACAGCGCGAGCAGATCGAGGCGGGCAGCTACCCGTTCAGCCTCAAGCTGGTGGGCCTGAAGATGGGCGGCCGCCCGATCACCGATTACGCGCCGGATTTCTGGCTGATCCAGAACAGCGAGGGCACGCGGTGCGGCTATGTCACCTCGCCTTGGTGGTCGCCGGAGCTGGAGACGAATATCGCGCTGGGCTACGTGCCGTGGTCGCTTTCGAAGGTTGGGACGGAGTTGAAGGTGGAACTGCCCGAGACCTATGCCGAGCAATCGGGCGTCCCGGTGGGCGCGGTCGTCTCGGAAGTGCCCTTCGTGGCCTCCGAACACCCCAGTGCGCGTGAGCAGAAAAAGGGCGGCTAGGGGCCTTTCGACGTCGGCTGACGCTGCCGTTTCGTGGTTCGCCGTGCTAGGTTTTTCTGAAATGGAATTTTGAGCAGGCGAACAATGGCGGCATCCCTCGGGCGGTTGGTGATCTATACAAGCAAGATCGATGCGATGGCGCAGTTCTACGCCAAGCATTTCGGCTTCTCCGTATTGCGGGCCGAGGGCGACCGCATCGTCGAGCTGAGGGCGCAAACGTCACGTCTGTCGCTGCTTTTGCACCCGGCAGCGGCAAAGCAGAAAGAAGGGCAGGTTTTGGTGAAGCTCGTGTTCGACGTCGAGAACGTATCGGCCTTTTGCGAAGCCGCCAAGGCTGACGGGCTTGATTTCGGCAAGATCCACAAGGCTGGCGGGTATGAATTTGCCAATGCCAAAGACCCGTCCAGGAACTCGATCCAGGTGTCGAGCCGCGCATTCCGGGAGTGACGGGTTGGGCTGGCACGTGCAAATATTCTGTGAACGGGCGTTAGGGGCGTTTTCTTGAAAAGCAAACGGTCCGAAATCTTTTAAAGATTTCGGTATGTTGCGCCTAGAACCACTGTCCCGGTTCCATCAGGCCCAGATCGAGCAACTGGCGCGAATGCCATTCGAACGGGGCCGAGTTGTGCCAGCGGAAATCGTGAATATCGAAGGTCGAGCCCGGGTTCGTCTTGAGCGCCTTGGCGGTGCGGAAGGACACCACCGCCGCCGTCAGGTTGTTGTGCCACGGGCAGGCATAGGTGTTGTATTCCTCGTCCGAGAACGTGTGGGTCTCGTGCAGGGTCAGGCCGGGTTTGGCCCTGAACAGCGAGATCCGGTCGATCTTGCGCCGCTCGGGCGGAATGTGCTCCTCGTAACGCCAGCGCAGGCCGCCATAGAAATCGAGCTGCCGCTCCTTCGGGTGGTTGTGATTGTCGGGGTCGTTGCGGGCCAGCGCGTAATAGCCCGACTTGTCGAGATTGGCATCCTCCAGCGCGACCGCGTTCTCGTGGCGCTTCAGGTCGCCCGCGTAGATGTCGATCACGTAGGTGAGCATGGCATCGCGCCGCTCCTCGCCGTGGAAGGTGAGCAGCTCGCCCACGGTGCGGGATTCGCAGAACGGGAAGAACAGGTATTCGGCGTTGAAACAGTAATAGAGCCAGGTGCCCGGCGCGGCCGCGATCACCCGGTTGATGATCTCGGTAAAGCCCGCCGCGCGCTTGACGTCGTGATCGACGCGGATGACCCTGCGCCCCACATCGGCCGCCAGCGGAAAGGCCGGTGGCATCAGCGCCACCACCTGTTTGAAGCCCAGGTCGACATGGTGGCGCAGGGTGCTGTCGATCTCGACCTCGTCCTCGATGAAGATCAGCGCGACCGGCCCTTGGGCCAGCAGCGCCGCGCCGTTCATCAGGAATGCGTCGAGGCTGGAATACCGCATTTATACCCTCTGGATGCCCGACCGCGAGAATCGGCCAATTCGCGATGCATTGCAAGTGACCCCGGCCTTGATGTAGGGAAGCGCCCTGATCCTTCTCACAAGCTCCGGGGCGCGCGATACGATGGCCGAGGCGAAAAAACTCTACATCAAGACCTATGGATGCCAGATGAACGTCTATGACAGCGAGCGCATGGCCGAGGCCATGGGCGGCGCGGGCTATGTCGAGACGCAGTCGCCCGACGATGCCGACATGATCCTGCTCAACACCTGTCATATCCGGGAAAAGGCGGCCGAGAAGGTCTATTCCGAACTGGGCCGGTTCCGCGGGCTGAAAGAGGCGCGGCCTGACCTGAAGATCGGCGTGGCCGGCTGTGTCGCGCAGGCCGAGGGCGAGGAGATCATGCGCCGCCAGCCCATGGTCGACCTCGTGGTCGGGCCCCAGAGCTATCACCGCCTGCCCGAGCTCGAGGCCAAGGCGCGGGAGGGGCGCAAGGCGCTCGACACCGATTTTCCCGTCGAGGACAAGTTCGACGTGCTCAAGACCCGGCCCAAGGCCAAGCGCGGCCCGACCGCCTTCCTGACCGTGCAGGAGGGGTGCGACAAGTTCTGCGCCTTCTGCGTGGTGCCCTATACGCGGGGCGCCGAGGTCAGCCGGCCTGCGACCCGCGTGCTGGACGAGGCGCGCGATCTGGTCGAGCGCGGCGTGCGCGAGATCACCCTGCTGGGCCAGAACGTCAACGCCTATCACGGGCCGGGCCCCGATGGCGGTGACTGGTCGCTGGCGCGGCTGATCTGGGCGCTGAACGATATCGACGGGCTGGAGCGCATCCGCTTCACAACCTCGCATCCCAACGACATGGGTGACGACCTGATCGCGGCCCATGGCGAATGCGAGAAGCTGATGCCCTACCTGCACCTGCCGGTGCAGTCCGGCAGCGACCGGATCCTCAAGCGGATGAACCGGAGCCACACCGCCGAGAGCTACCTGCGGTTGATCGAACGGATTCGCGAGGCGCGGCCCGATATCCTGATGTCGGGCGATTTCATCGTCGGCTTCCCGGAAGAGACCGAGGCCGATTTTCAGGCGACGCTCGATCTGATCGAGGAGGTTCAGTACGGTTACGCCTTTTCCTTCAAGTACTCGGCCCGCCCCGGCACACCGGCGGCGGAACGCCCGATGGTGGACGAGGACGAGGCGTCGGACCGGTTGCAGAGGTTGCAGGCGCTGATCACCCGCCAGCAGCGCGCGGTGCAGGATTCCATGGTCGGCCGCCGGGTGAAGGTGCTGTTCGAGAAACCGGGCCGCCTGCCGGGTCAGATGGTGGGCAAGTCGGACTATCTCCATGCCGTCCATGTGGCCGAATCTGGGGCGCAGCCGGGCGAGCTTGCCGAGGTCGAAATCGTCGAAAGCGGGGCCAATTCGCTGGCCGGAAAGCCGGTTTTGCAGGCCGCGCGGAGCGTGGAGAGCGCCTCTTAACCCGGTGATTCAAGACCGGCGGCTAAGGCCGTATTGTCAATGAATAAACCCTGAATCGCCCCTTCCGGCCCCGGATCGGAACGGGGTTGTTTCCGGTGCCGCGACAATGCGGCCTCATTTAGGCTTCACAACAAAGGGAAACTTGTTACACTCAAACAATAATTTCATTTCGCACGGATTCTCTGCTCATTTCTCCGTGCGATCTGGGGGGTTAACATAAGGACAGTGGCTGTGACCGAATATCTTTCGAAAACAGTTCGCGGCATCCTCGGCGGGCTTGCTGCCGCCGTCATTGGTTTGTCAGTGACGGCAAGTTATGCCGAGGCCCAGAGCGGCCAGCGCGTGGTTGTCGGCGAACGGTACGTTCCTACCATCTGGGTCGATCCCGACGGCTGTGAACACTGGGTGATGGACGATGGCTGGGAAGGGTACATGTCACCCCACGTGACACGTCAGGGCATCCCCGTCTGCCGCCGCGGCAACGTGTGCGGGGTGATGAACTCGGATCAGCTCTTCGCGACCGACAGCGCGCATATCGGTGCCGCCGGGCGCCAGCGGCTGGCAAGCTTCTTCCAGCAGACCCAGGCGATTTCCTACATCATCGTCGGCCATACCGACAGCCGGGCCTCGGACGAGTACAACCTCGACCTGTCCCTGCGCCGTGCCAATTCGGTGGCCCGGGTCGCGGCCTCGACCGGCGCGCGGATCGCGGATGTGCGCGGATATGGCGAGCGTATGCCGAAGGCACCGAACTCGACGGCCGCCGGCATGCAGCAGAACCGCCGCGTCGAAATCATCTGCATCCGCTAGGGGGATACCATGAAGATCGTGAACATTTGCGCCGTTCTTGGTGCCGCCGTGCTGGTGACCGGCTGCGTCGGCTCCAAGCAGAACAAGACCGTCGACCGCGGCTTCGACAGCAAGCACCTGAGCCAGCTTCAGGCCGGCATCTGGGTTGACCCGAACGGGTGTGACCACTGGATCATTGACGACGGGATCGAGGGCTATCTCTCGCAGCGTCTCGACCAGTTCGGCAAGCCCGTCTGCTCCGGCACCGCGCCGCCGAACGTGGCGACCGGCGCCTTCAAGCGGGGCTCGCCCGTGTCCGACCCGATCTGATCAGGGTCCGGTCCGCATCGAAAAACAGCCGCAGGCAAGGTGCCTGCGGCTTTTTTTATGCCAGCATCGTGACATTTGATCCCTTTATCTTGCAGTTGCGCCGCCATCTTGGCACCATATATTCCACACGCTGGTTCAGGAGATCTGTTTGGCTACAACCGCGCTGCCCCCGATGGACGACTCTTCCGCCCTGCATGAAGAGACCGTTGAATTTCCAGATAATTTCCTGCTCATAGACCTGTGCGGCGAGCATGACCGCAACCTTGCCGAGATCGAGCGCCAGCTTGGCGTACAGATCATGCGGCGCGGGAATCAGCTCTCGGTCGTGGGCGAGGAGCCGCTGGTCAAGGAGGGCGTGGGCGTGCTGACCGCGCTCTATGCCCGGCTCGAGGCGGGCCGCCCGGTCGAGGCGGCCGATATCGACCGCGAGCTGCGGATGGGCGGCGGAGGGCCGGAGCCGCAGACGGAAAGCTGCGACGGCGACCAGCTCGAGATGTTCAAGGGCGGCCCGGTCGAGATCAAGACCCGCAAGAAGCTGGTCGAGCCTCGGACGGATGCGCAAAAGGCCTATGTCCTGTCGCTCTTCAACAACGAGATGGCCTTCGGCATCGGCCCGGCGGGCACGGGCAAGACCTACCTTGCCGTGGCGGTGGGCGTTTCGATGTTCATCGAGGGTCATGTGGACCGGATCATCCTTGCCCGCCCGGCGGTCGAGGCGGGCGAGAAGCTGGGCTATCTGCCCGGCGACATGAAGGAGAAGGTCGATCCCTACATGCAGCCGCTCTACGACGCGCTGAACGATTTCTTCCCGGCGAAACAGGCCGCCAAGCTGATCGAGGAGAAGCGCATCGAGATCGCGCCGCTGGCCTTCATGCGGGGCCGGACGCTGGCCAATGCCTTCGTCGTGCTGGACGAGGCGCAGAACGCCACCTCGATGCAGATGAAGATGTTCCTGACCCGTCTGGGCGAGGGCAGCCGCATGGTGATCACCGGCGACCGGAGCCAGGTCGACCTGCCGCGCGGCGTGACAAGCGGGTTGCACGATGCCGAGCGGCTGTTGCGGGACATTCCCAACATCTCGTTCAACTACTTCACCTCGAAGGACGTGGTCCGCCACCCGCTGGTGGCCAAGATCATCGAGGCCTATGAGAAGGACGTCTGAGCCGGGGCGCCCGCGGTAAGCGATGCAGATCGACATTCTCTACGAGGACGACCGCTGGAACGCGGCCGGGTTCGCCGATCTGGCGGAGCGCGCGGCGGAGGCCACGCTTCTGCATCTGGCGCTCGCCCCCGACGCGTGGGAGATTTCCATTCTCGCCTGCGACGACGCCCGCATCGCCACCCTGAACGAGGATTTCCGCGGCAAGCCCCGGCCCACCAACGTGCTGTCCTGGCCGGCGGAGGAACGGGCGGCGGAAGAGCCCGGCGCCGTGCCCGAGCCGCCCGAACCGGGCCTCGACCCGGAACTGGGCGACATCGCCATCGCCTATGACACCTGCGCGCGCGAGGCCGAGGCGGCGGGCAAGCCCATGGCCGACCACGTCACCCATTTGATCGTTCACGCGCTGTTACATCTTCTGGGCTATGATCACGTGCGTGACCAAGATGCCACTTTGATGGAAGCAACCGAGGTGGCGATACTTGGCAAGCTGGGTCTGCCTGACCCATATTGAAACATCTGCGGGGCGCGTGTATGCACGCCCCACCTTTTTTTGGACCAAAATGACGATGGGCGACAGTACAGACGGATCTTCTAACGCGGCGCGTTGCGCGCAGGCGGACAGCCAGGAGAGCGAGGAAGAACAGGGTGGATTTTTCCGCCGCATATTCGACGCGTTCAGCACGGGCGAGGAGAATGGCGAGGAAGAGGGGGCACAGGCCCCGCGCACGGGTGCGCTGGGCCTCGGAAACCTTCGGACCCTGACGGTCGAGGACGTGTCGGTGCCCAAGGCCGATATCGTGGCCGTGCCGATCGACATCACCAAGGACGAGCTTGTGAGCGTCTTCCGCGACAGCGGCAAGACCCGGCTGCCGGTCTATGACGGCACGCTCGATTCGCCCGTGGGCCTCGCCCACCTCAAGGATTTCGCGCTGGGCTACGGCTTCAACGGCAAGGGCGGCAGGTTTTCGCTCAAGCCGCTGGTGCGGCCGCTGCTCTATGTCCCGCCCTCCATGCCGATCGGTGTTCTGCTCCAGAACATGCAGAGCGAACGGCGGCACATGGCGCTGGTGATCGACGAATATGGCGGGGTCGACGGGTTGGTCACGATCGAGGACCTGATCGAACAGGTCGTGGGCGAGATCGAGGACGAGCACGACACCGGCGACGATACCTACTGGACGCAGGAAAAGCCCGGCACCTACCTCGCGCAGGCCAAGACCCCGCTCGACGAGTTCGAGGAGGAGATCGGCCAGTCGCTGACCGAGGCCGAGGAAGTGGACGAGGAAGAGATCGATACGCTGGGCGGGCTGGTCTTCATGCTGCTGGGCCGGGTGCCGGTGCGCGGCGAGATGGTCGAACACCCCGACGGCACGGTATTCGAGGTGGTCGAGGCCGACCCGCGCCGCATCAAGCGGCTGCGCGTGCGCCTGCCCGGACATCAGGACGCCTAGGCGGAATGCGCGCCCCGGAAACCGTTCGGGCGCTGGGCGCACGCGCCCAAGTGGCCCTCGCGGTGCTGGCCGGCGCGCTGGGTGCGCTGGGGCAGGCGCCGCTGAACATCTGGCCGGCGACGTTTCTCTCCCTCGCACTGGTCTACGGGCTGGGCCGGGCGGCGCCGGGCTGGCGCCGGGCCGGGCTGCTGGGCTGGGCGGCGGGCACCGGCTATTACATGCTGGCGCTGTTCTGGATCGTCGAGCCGTTCTTCATCGACGCGCCGCGGCATGGCTGGATGGCGCCCTTCGCGCTCGTTTTCCTCGCCATCGGGCTCGGCAGCTTCTGGGCCGGCGCGCTGGCCGTGACCCGGGCGCTGGGCGGCCGGGCCGCGCCCTTCATCGCCTCTTTCATGCTGATAGAGGCCGCGCGCACCTACCTTCTGACCGGCTTTCCCTGGGCCCAGATCGGCCACGGGCTGATTGATACCGGGCTCCTCTACTGGTCCTCTTGGAGCGGGTCGCTCGGCCTGACCGCGCTGGTGCTGGCGGGGGCGGCGGGGCTCTGGATGCTGATGGCCGGCCGCTGGCGGCCGGGCGTGCCGCTGGCCGCGCTGCCGCTGGTGCTGTGGGTCGCCGCGATCCCGCTGCGCCCCGAGGCCGGCGCCAATGCCGACGCGGCCACCATCCGCCTTGTCCAGCCCAACGCCCCGCAGGACGAGAAATGGCACCCGGAAAAGGCCGTGGGCTTCTTCCGCCGGCAGCTTGATTACACGGCGGCCGCCCCGCAGGAGAAGGCGCCCGACCTGATCGTCTGGCCCGAAACGTCGATCCCGTGGGTGCTGGAACGCGCGGGCCCCGCGCTCGACGCGATCTCCGACGCGGCGGGCGAGACGCCGGTCGTGCTCGGCCTGCAACGCTTCGAGGGGCGGCGCTATTTCAACTCGCTGATCCGCCTCGACCGGGGCGGCGAGGTGACGGCGCTTTACGACAAGCACCACCTCGTGCCCTTCGGGGAATACATGCCGTTCGGGGATTTCCTTGCGAATTTCGGTGTTTACGGCCTCGCCTCGAACGAGGGGAACGGCTATTCCGCCGGCCCCGGCCCGCAGGTGATCGAGCTGGGCAAGCTGGGGCTGGCGCTCCCGCTGATCTGTTACGAGGGGGTCTTCCCGCAGGATGTCGGCGCCTATGACCAGCGGCCCGACCTCCTCCTGCTGATCACCAACGATGCGTGGTTCGGCAATATCCTCGGGCCCTATCAGCACCTCGCCCAAGCCCGGCTGCGCAGCGCCGAACAGGGGCTGCCGATGATCCGCGTGGCCAATACCGGGGTCTCGGCCATGATCGACGCCAACGGGCAGGTCACCGCGCATCTGCCGCTGGGCGAGGCCGGGCTGATCGACACCGCCCTGCCGCCGGCCCTGCCGCCCACGCCCTATGCCCGCACCGGCGACGCGCCGGTCATCGGGTTTGCCCTTTTTATGCTCGTTCTGTCCCTTCTCTATCACAGGCGCAGGGGCAGCGGCGTTTAGGCGTTGACGCCCCGGCGGGGCCAGCCTAATCAGTCTTGACCCGTCACAACGGCTTCCTGGCGTGACGGGAAAATCTTAATGGAGCGTTTTCATGTCCCGTCAGAACTATATCTTCACCTCCGAGTCGGTTTCGGAGGGGCACCCCGACAAGGTGTGCGACCGTATCTCCGATTCCGTGCTCGATGCCCTTCTGGCCGAGGATCCGCTGGCCCGCGTCGCCTGCGAGACCTTTGCCACCACCAATCAGGTCGTAATCGGCGGCGAGGTGGGCCTGACGGATCAGGACAAGCTGCGCGATTACATGGGCCGGATCGAGGATATCGCGCGCGATTGCATCCGCGATATCGGCTATGAGCAGGACAAGTTCCACTGGCAGACCTGCAACGTGCTGAACCTTCTGCACGAGCAGTCGGCGCATATCGCCCAGGGCGTCACCGGCGAGGGCAACCGCGACGAGGGCGCGGGCGATCAGGGGATCATGTTCGGCTTTGCCACCAACGAGACCGACGCGCTGATGCCGGCACCGATCCAGTTTTCGCACGCGATCCTGCGGCGGCTGGCCGAGGTGCGCAAGTCGGGCAAGGAAACGGCGCTCGGGCCCGATGCCAAGTCGCAGCTTTCGGTGCGCTACGAAGGCGGCAAGCCGGTGGGCGTGACGCAGGTGGTGCTCTCGACCCAGCACCTCGACCAGGCGCTGACGAGCGACGATATCCGCGATATCGTCGAGCCGTATATCCGCGAAGTGCTGCCCGAGGACTGGCTGTCGGACGAGACGGTCTGGCACGTGAACCCGACCGGCAAGTTCGTGATCGGGGGCCCGGATGGCGATGCCGGTTTGACCGGGCGCAAGATCATCGTGGATACCTATGGCGGTGCCGCGCCGCACGGGGGCGGGGCGTTCTCGGGCAAGGACCCGACGAAGGTGGACCGCTCGGCCGCCTATGCCGCGCGCTACCTTGCCAAGAACGTGGTTGCGGCCGGGCTGGCTGAGCGTTGCACGATCCAGCTCTCCTATGCGATCGGCGTGGCCGAGCCGCTGTCGATCTACGCCGAGACCCACGGCACGGGCGAGGTGCCGGAAGAGCAGATCGAGAAGGCCATCCGCGCTTCCATGAGCCTGACCCCGCGCGGCATCCGCGAACAGCTCGAGCTGAACAAGCCGATCTACCAGCGCACCGCGGCCTATGGCCATTTCGGCCGCGAACCGGAGGCCGATGGCGGCTTCAGCTGGGAACGGACGGACCTTGTCGAGGCGCTGAAGAAAGCGGTCTGACCTGTCGGAGCGAAATGCAGAGGGCGGCGCCGGGCGCCGCCCTTTTCTGTGGAGGAGTCATGCGAAAAGTTGAAAAACATCAAGGTTTGCCGGTGAATCTGCCAATGGGCGGCCTCTTGATGGATGAAATATGTCAGCATGCAGGGGCGTCTCGTGACCAATAAATCCCATCCCTCCGGCGCGCCGTGGCGCAATTTCTACGGGCGGCTGAAAGGCAAGTCGCTGCGGAAATCGCAAAAGGTCTATATCGACGAGGATCTGGCTGCCCTCTCGCCGGGCAAGGTGGATTGGGACGTGAACCCCGAGCGGGAAGAGATTGACCTGAAAGGGCTTTTCGGCGACCGGCCGGTCTGGCTCGAAATCGGGTTCGGCGGGGGCGAGCACATGGTGCATCAGGCTGCGCGGAACCCGGAGACCGGCTTGATCGGCTGCGAGCCCTATATCAACGGCGTGGCGATGCTTCTGGGCAAGATCCGCGACGAGGGGTGCGGGAATATCCGCATCCACCCCGGCGATGTGCGCGACCTGTTCGACGTTTTGCCCGCAAAATCAGTGGATCGCGCGTTTCTCCTCTACCCCGATCCGTGGCCCAAGAAACGCCACCACCGCCGCCGCTTCGTCACGCCCGAGCATCTGGAACCGCTGGCGCAGGTGCTGAAACCGGGCGCCATCTTCCGGGTGGCGACGGACATTCCCGATTACGTGCGCCAGACCCTGCAACAGGTGCCGAAACACGGGTTCGAGTGGCTGGCCGAGGGCCCGTCAGACTGGCGCGAGCCGTGGGATGACTGGCTCTCGACCCGCTATGAACAAAAGGCTCTGCGCGAGGGGCGCGTGCCCCACTACATGACGTTCCGGCGGAACGATTAGCCTTTCCAATCAAAGGCCTGAAGCGCGATGTTCAGGCCGCCAGCTTTCCGCCCAGCCGGTCGAGCATGTCGAGGCATTGCTGCAACTGGTCGATCGAGACGAACTCGTCGGGCTTGTGCGCCTGGTCGATCGAACCCGGCCCGCAGATCACCGAGGACATGCCGAATGTCTGGAAGATCCCCGCCTCCGTGCCGAAGGGCACCACGTCGACCGAATTGGCGCCGGTCAGCTCCATGACGATGTCCCTCGCCTCGTTTTCGTCAACCGGTTCAAGCCCTTCCACCTCGCCGATCACCTCGGTGACGATATCGGCATCCGGACAGACCGACTTCATCGCCGGAAGCAGGTTGTGGAGGCAGTACTCGCGCAGGTCGTCCTTGACGAAATCCGCGTCCGAGGTCTGCACGGGCCGCATCTCCCACTGCACCTCGGCATGGCCGGCGATGACATTATGCGCCACGCCCCCCTGCAGGCTGCCGGTGTTGATCGTGGTCCATGGCGGCTCGAACCGGCTTCCGGCCGGGGCGCGGGCGCGCAGCACGTCCTTCAATTCCAGCAGGCGGTTCACGTAGCGCACCGCGTATTCCACCGCGTTCACGCCCCGATCCGGCGAAGAGCCGTGGCCGGCCAGACCGGAGAAGCGCGTGGTATACTCGTAACACCCCTTGTGGCCTTCGATGATGCGCATCGAGGTGGGCTCTCCAATCACCGCAACACCGGGCCGCAAGCCTTTGGATTTCAAGCTTTTTACCAGAGATTGGGCGCCAAAGCATCCGACCTCCTCGTCATAGGTGAAGGCGAAATGCACGGGCCGGTCCTTTACCCGCTCGGCAAAAATGGGGGCCATGGCGGTGGCCGCCGCGATGAAGCCTTTCATGTCACAGGTGCCGCGCCCGTACAGCCGCCCCTCGTGCTCGATCATCTCGAACGGGTCCGAGACCCAGTCATTCGCGTCCGCCGGCACCACGTCGGAATGGCCCGACAGCACGATACCGCCATCAACTTCGGGGCCTATCGTCGCGAAAAGATTGGCTTTATGCCCGATCTCGTCTTGAAAGACATCGACGCGGGCGCCGGCCTCTTCAAGGCGGTAGGCGAGATAGGCAATCATGTCGATATTGCTGAATTCGGAAACGGTGGGAAAGGCGATCAGATCGCCCAGAAGCGCCACCGTATCGGAAAGCTGTGTTGTCACGCGCACCCTCCCGGCTGTTGGAAAACCTGATCGACTGTGTTGAGGCGGGGCTGCCCCGTCAAGACAAATCTCGGCGGAAATGTCCGACAGGGTACAGGGAGGCCCGCCGGTGATGGAAGATCACTCGCCGGGCCCGGCGATTGCTCTTTTCCTGCCTTGCGCGGCCCATGTCGCATCGCGCGCCGCGGGATGTCGATCCGAGATAGGTGCGGCCCGGCGCGGCGTGCCAGAAAGGCGGCAATCCCCGGAAACTGAATGGGCACGCAAGGCCGTGCCGAAGGAGACGACATGGCAGAGTTCGACTGGCACGCGGAACGCGGCGATTTGCAGGGCCTCGCCCAGCTTGACCGCGCGCCCGAGGACGAGGGCATCGACCTCAGGGCGGTGCGGCTATACCGGCAGGCGCAGGTGCGGCGCGAAATGGGCCGTCACGGGATCGACGCGGTGATCCTGAGCGACCCGGTGAATATCCGCTATGCCACCGGCACGCGGAACATGCAGGTTTTTTCCCAGCGCAACGGCCCGTCGCGCTACCTGCTGCTGACCGCCGACCGCGCGATTCTGTTCGAGTTCACGGGCTGCCTGCATCTGGCCGACGGGTTCGAGACGGTCGACGAGGTGCGCCCCGCGAAAACGGCGAGCTTCGTGGCCGCGGGCCCGCAGATCGCCGAGCGCGAGGTGGCCTGGGCAGGGGAGATGGCCGCGCTTCTCGGCGAGTTGGCCGGCAAACGGGCGGTCGTTGGGCTGGAACGGATGAACGCCGGCGCCGCCATCGCCCTGCGCGACGCGGGCGTGCATATCGTCGACGCCCAGGCCCCGGTCGAGATGGCCCGCGCGATCAAGTCCGCCGAGGAAATGAAATGCATCAACGCCTCGCTGCGGGCCACCGAGCGGGGGGTGGCAAAGCTGCGCGAGGCGATCCGGCCCGGCCTGACCGAGGCGGAGCTTTGGTCGGTCCTCCACCAGTCGGTGATCGCGCAGAACGGCGACTACGTGGAAACCCGGCTGCTCAATGCCGGGGCGCGGACGAACCCGTGGTTTCAGGAGACGAGCAACAAGGTGATCGGAGAAAACGAGCTGATCGCGCTGGATACCGACGTGGTGGGGTGCCACGGCTATTACTCCGACTTCTCCCGCACCTTTCATTCCGGGCCGGGCAAACCCACGGCGGAGCAGCGGGAGCTCTACCGCGTGGCGCATGAGCAGGTGTCGCACAATCTCGGCATCCTGCGGCCCGGCATGTCGTTTTGCGATTATGCCGAGGCCGCGTGGGACATCCCCGACAAGTACCACGCCAACCGCTATTACCTGTCGGCGCATGGCTGCGGGATGACGGGGGAATACCCGTATCTCTATCACCGGGGGGATTTCCCGGATGCCGGCTATGACGGCGAGATCGTGCCGGGGATGACGCTGTGTGTCGAGAGCTACATCGGCGCGGAGGGCGGCAAGGAAGGCGTGAAGCTGGAACAGCAGGTGCTGGTGACGGAAAGCGGCGTGGAGTTGCTGTCGCGGTTTCCGTTCGAGGAGGAATTGCTGGGGTAGGGGCCGCGCATCGTCGGGCCGCGGTGCGGCGATCCAACGGTCGTGATGGGCATTTTATGCCTGCCAAGCCCCTCCATCATGCGAACGTGAGGCCGACCTCGCCAAATCGCCGTGCCGGGGGGCGGCCCGGCGATGCGCGGCGGCGAGCCCTTGGCTCGCCTTGATTCCGCGCGGTCGTGTAACCATCGACCTTCGGAGGATAAAAAACGCGCGGAGGGCCTGTAAGCCGGATTCTGTCCCGGGTTGCCCCGGGGATGACCATTCATCTGGGCCTGCTGTCGCCAACAGGCTCGTGCTGCCAACCCGGACCGCGGGGCCAAGGCCGGCCCATGATGCGGTCCCTATTCGGCATTGCTCCCGGTGGGGCTTGCCGTGCCGGTCCGGTTGCCCGTCCCGCGGTGGGCTCTTACCCCACCGTTTCACCCTTACCCATGGCGTTCGCGCAAGCGAATGACAGGGCGGTCTGTTTTCTGTGGCGCTTTCCCTCGGGTTGCCCCGGCCGGGCGTTACCCGGCACCGTCGCCTTGTGGAGTCCGGACTTTCCTCCGTGCGATCCGCGTCAGCGGATTGCAGGCGGCCATCCGGCCCTCCGCGCATCTGTGGCAGTTAGGCGTTCGGCGCCTCCCGGTCAACGGGAAAGCGGCGGGCAAGGTCGGCGGCCAGCGCCGCGTCGGTGGCATCCGCCGGCCCGCTGGCCCATGGGCGAAAGCGCAGGCGGAAGGCGGTGAGAATGTCCTCGGGTGTGGCATCGGGCGGATAGCCGAAGGCGCGGGCGCTTTGAAGGAAGTCGCCCGGCTCGCCCGGTTCCGGCCAGACCGACAGCCCCAGCCTTGCCAGTCGCCGCCAGTCGAAGCGCGGGCCGGGATCGGATTTGCGCGCCGGCGCCATGTCCGAATGGGCGATGACGCTTTGCGGCGCGATCGACCAGCGCGCCATGAGCCCCTGCATCAACTCCTCCAGCACCGCCATCTGCGGCTCGGGGAAGGGCGCCGCGCCGGTATTGACCAACTCGATCCCGATGGAGCGGGAATTGACATCCGTGACCCCGGCCCAGTGCCCGGCGCCCGCGTGCCACGCCCGCATCGCCTCGGGCACCAGCTGCCAGAGCTGGCCGGTCTCGGAAATCAGGTAATGCGCCGACACCTCGGCACCCGGATCGCACAGCCGCTCATGGGCGGCGGCACAGCTCTCCATGCCGGTATAGTGCAGCACGATCATGTCCGGCAGGGCGCCGCCCCGCCGCTCGCCGCAATTGGGCGAGGGGGTCGTGGTGGCCGACGGGTGGTCGGGGGTCACGTCAGCCGTTCACCGCGATGCGGAACGGCGCCGGGTTCCAGCCGCAGGCATAGCCGTCGCCATCGGGGTCAAGCCCCATCCTGTCGCGGTTCGGCCCGCCATTGGCGAGGAAGTCGATCTGGGCGCGGTCGGCCGAGGAATACTTGGCACAGTTGCGCTCGTAGCGCGCCTGCTTGTTGAGGCCGATCCGGTTATAGACCTTGGAGCCCACCGGATGCTTGGTGGCCAGCGCATATTCGACGATGTTCGGCCCGGTATTGCCCGAGCGCGAGGGCAGGGCGGTGGGCTGGATCACCTGGTACTGCTCGCGGTTGCGGGCGATGAGTTCGGCATCGCTTTCGATCGAGCGGGCATCGCCCACGGCGTTGAAATCATTCTCGGTCGAGATCCCGGTGGCGGATTCGACGGTTTCCGGCGGCGGGTTGTTCGGGCTGGCGCGCAGGGGTTCCTCGGCGTTCTCGGCGCGGGTCGCGGCCAGCGCGGCCTGCGTCTCGCGCGCCAGATCCTCGCTGTCGTCGGAGGTGCCGGTGGCGAGCCGGCCGGTCGTCTCGTCCGACACGGCCCCGGCGGGCGGCACGGCGCTGGCGCCGGTCTGGGCGGCGGCGGCGCGTGCCTGCCGGTTGGCCTCGTATTCGCTGTAGTCGTCAAAGCCCACGCCCGCCGCACTGTCGGGAATGCCGGGCGAACAGGCCGAGACGGCCGCAAGGGCCGCGACGAGGATCGTGAAACGCATCTGCTTATGTCCTGCCATTATCGTTTTGGACAGTTTACCACCATTTGGCCGGTTTTGCCACATATCCCGCCGCCTGTTCGAGCGCATAGGCCGTGTTGAGCAGATCGCCCTCTTCCCACGGCCGCCCAATGAGCTGCAGCCCCAGCGGCAGCCCCTGCCGGTCAAGCCCCGCCGGCACCGCGATACCGGGCAGCCCGGCAAGGTTCACGGTCACGGTGAAGACATCGTTGAGATACATGCTCACAGGATCGGCCTCGGCCATCTCGCCCAGCCCGAAGGCCGCCGACGGCGTCGCCGGCGTCAGGATCGCGTCGATGCCCTCGGCGAAGACATCCTCGAAATCCTTCTTGATCAGCGTCCGCACCTTGCGGGCGCGGTTGTAATAGGCGTCATAGAACCCTGCCGACAGCACGTAGGTCCCCACCATCACCCGCCGCTGCACCTCGTGGCCGAAGCCTTCGGCGCGGGTCTTCTCGTACATCTCGGTGATGCCGTCGCCCTGTTCCAGCTTGGCGCGATGCCCATACCGCACCCCGTCATACCGCGCGAGGTTCGAAGACGCCTCGGCAGGGGCGATCACGTAATAGGCGGGCAGGGCGTATTTCGTATGCGGCAGGCTGATATCGCGGATCTCGGCGCCCGCATCCTTGAGCATCGCGGTGCCATCGGCCCAGAGCTTTTCGATCTCCTCGGGCATGCCGTCCATCCGGTATTCCTTCGGAATCCCGATCACCTTGCCCTTGATATCGCCCGTCAGCATCGCCTCGAAATCCGGCACGGGGATATCGGCGGAGGTCGAATCCTTCGGGTCATGCCCGCACATCGCTTCCAGCATGATCGCGGCATCGCGCACCGACTTGGTCATCGGCCCGGCCTGATCGAGCGAGGAGGCGAACGCCACGATCCCCCAGCGCGAGCACCGCCCATAGGTGGGCTTGATGCCGGTGATGCCGGTGAACGCCGCAGGCTGCCGGATCGACCCGCCGGTATCGGTGCCCGTGGCCGCAAGGCACAGGTCGGCGGACACGGCACTGGCCGAGCCCCCAGACGAGCCGCCGGGCGTCAACTGCGTCTCGTCCTCGCCGCGCCGCCACGGGTTCACCGCGTTGCCGTAGACAGAGGTCTCGTTCGACGAGCCCATGGCGAACTCGTCCATGTTGAGCTTGCCCAGCATCACCGCGCCCGCATCAAACAGGTTCTGCGTGACGGTCGATTCGTATTCCGGCTTGAACCCGTTCAGGATGCCGCTCGCCGCCTGGCTGGGCACGCCCTTGGTGCAGAACAGGTCCTTGATGCCAAGGGGAATCCCGCACATCGGCGCATCGTCCCCCTTCTGCAGGCGCGCATCGGCGAACTTCGCCTGTTCGCGGGCGATCTCGGGCGTGTTGTGCACGAAGGCGTTAAGCGCGCCCGCGCCCTCGATAGCCTTCAAACAGGCCTCGGTCAGCTCGGCGGAGGTCACTTCACCGGCGCGCAGCTTGTCGCGCGCCTCGGCGATGGTGAGGGTGTTCAGATCGGTCATGCTTACTCCACCACCTTGGGAACCGCGAAAAAGCCCTCGCGCGCGTCGGGCGCGTTCGACAGCACCTTCTTCGGCTGATGCCCGTCGGTCACCTTGTCCTCGCGCCGCTTAAGGCGCATGGGCGTCACGCTGGTCATCGGCTCGACGCCCTCGACATCCACCTCGCCCAGCTGTTCGATAAAGCCGAGGATGGTGTTGAATTCGCCTGCCAGCGCCGGCAGGTCGTCCTCGTCCACGCGGATGCGGGCAAGCTTGGCCACGCGGGCGGCGGTTTCCAGATCGATCGACATTTCGGGCCTCTTGGCGGTGCTCGGGTCTGACGCCAGCGTTTACCGCTCGCGCGGGCGGCGCGCAAGCATGTGACGGCGGTAGACTTCGATCATCCAGCCCAGCAGCAGCGCGTTGAGCAGATGCCACGCGAAATGCGTGCCCACGGGCCAGCTGTCACACAGCGGCATGTCGAGGCTGCGCAGCGTGATCGACAGGAACAGAAGCCCCGCGCCGATGGCAAGGCCCCGCGCGGTATCCGGCAAGCGCCGCGCAAGATAGGCGGCAAATCCGGCGATCAGCACCACCACGGGAAGATACCCGGCCGAGGCCGAAAGCACCGGCACTTGCGCGAAAACCGGCACCAGCAACGCCGCGAAAGGAAAGAACAGCCCGACCGCCCCCAGCGCCCACAGCTTCGGCAGGCCGAGGTAATCGCGGCTGGACGCATAGAGATATACCAGAATGAAGGCGAGGATCGCCGTGGTATCGGCCATCGCCGCCCACCGCTCGGCATGGGTGTGGAAAAGGTAGCTGCCGACGCCGATCACCGCCAAAAGCACCACCATCGCATTGGCCAGCGGCAGATGCGCCCCGCGCAGCCGCCACGCCATCACCGCCGCCGCGATGAGAAAGGCCGCGTTCGTCACCGCGTTCACCGGCTCGGCCCAGTAGGCGGGCCCGAGCCGTTCGCAATATCCGTCGATTGACGCAGACCAGTCCATCGGGCTTTCCTCGCGCGCAGGAGTCACTAGGTTACGTGACAACAGATAGGGAGAACATCATGCAAATCACATGGCTCGGACACGCCTCTTTCAAACTCGCCATCGGCGGGCAGGTCCTGCTCATCGACCCGTGGCTGACCGGCAACCCGATGCTGAGCGAGGATCAGCACGACGCGGCGGTCGAGGGGGCCACGCATATCCTGCTGACACACGCCCATTTCGACCACGTGGCCGACACGGTCGGCCTGTCGCGCAAACTGGGTATCCCGGTGGTCGGGCAATATGACCTGATGGGCCACTGGGAAGAGAAAGAGAAGATCGAGACCGTGGGCTTCAACAAGGGCGGCACGGTCGACCTTGGCGGCGTGAAGGTGACGATGGTCCATGCGGTCCATTCCTCCAGCTTCGGCACGGACGACGGGCCAAGCGTGCCGGGTACCGAATGCGGCTTCATGATCGAGGGGGAGGGGCATTCCATCTATGTCTCGGGCGATACCGACGTGATCGCCGACATGAAAATCTTCCACGACCTGCACAAGCCCGATATCGGCATCCTATGCGCCGGCGGGCATTTCACCATGGACATGAAGCGCGCGGCCTATGCGGCCAAGACCTTCTTCGACTTCAAGACGGTCATCCCCTGCCATTACAAGACCTTCCCCTTCCTCGAACAATCGGCCGAGGTTCTGGTCAAGGCGCTTCCCGATGTGAAGGTGATCGAACCCGAGGTGATGGCGCCCTTCGACATCTGAGGGAAATTCGGGGCGCTGCCCCGGACCCCGGAGTATTTAAGGAAAGATGAAATGCCTCCCGAAGTGCTTTCATCTTTCCAAAAATACTCAATTCTGCCGTTTCAGCGTAGCGCGGCGAAGAAGGTCCTGAGCAACTCTTCCGCCTCCTCCGCCGCGATCCCGTCATAGACCTCCGGCACATGGTGGCATTGCGGATGCGTAAAGAGGCGCGGCCCCTGCGCCACGCCCCCCGATTTCGGATCGGCGGCGCCGTAGTAGAGCCGCGCGATGCGCGCGAATGAAATGGCCGCCGCGCACATCGGGCAGGGCTCCAGCGTGACGTAAAGGCTGTAACCGGGCAGCCGTTCGCTGCCCGCAAGCGCGCAGGCCGCGCGCAGGGCAAGGATTTCGGCATGGGCCGTGGGGTCGTTCCTCTCGCGCGTGCGGTTGCCGGCCTGTGCCACCACGGCGCCCGACGCATCCACGATAACCGCACCCACCGGCACCTCGCCCCGGTCGCCGGCCGCGCGCGCCTCGGCCAGCGCGGTCTCCATATGGCTTTTGAACGTCATCCTTCTTGCATGCCCCGCGCATGACGCTTTCGCAAGCGCGGCTTTTGCGGTAAGCGCCCTTCCATGAACAGCAAGACCCCAGATGGCGACCGGATCGCCAAGGTGATCGCCCGTGCGGGCGTGGCCAGCCGGCGCGAGGCCGAGCGCATGATCGAGGCCGGCCGCGTGAGCGTGAACGGCAAGGTGATCGACCGCGCCGCCCTGAACGTGACCGACAAGGACAAGGTGACGGTCGACGGCAAGCCGCTCGACGCGCCCGAACCGGCGCGGCTCTGGCTTTACCACAAGCCCACCGGCCTCGTGACCACCACGAAGGACGAGCAGGGCCGCGCCACGATCTTCGACGACCTGCCCGAGGACATGCCGCGCGTCCTCAGCGTCGGTCGGCTCGATATCAATTCCGAGGGGCTCTTGCTGCTGACCAACGATGGCGGTGTGAAGCGCAAGCTGGAGCTTCCCTCGACCGGCTGGATGCGCCGCTACCGCGTACGGATAAAGGGCCGGCCCTCCGACGACACGTTCGAACCGCTGCGCAAGGGGCTCGACCTCGATGGTGAGAGGTTTCAGCCGATGACGGTCACCCTCGACCGCCAGCAGGGTGCCAACGCCTGGGTCACCGTCTCGATCCGCGAGGGCAAGAACCGCGAAATCCGCCGCGCGATGGAGGCCGTGGGCCTCAGCGTGAACCGCCTGATCCGCGTCTCCTACGGGCCTTTCCAGCTCGGCCAGCTCAAACCCGGCGAGGTCGAGGAGGTGCGCCCCCGCGTGATGCGGGACCAGTTGGGCATGAAGGACGACACGACCGGCAAACCCGACGGCAAACCCGTCCCGCACCGCACCCGCCGCCCGAAACGCCGTTGAGGCCTCAGCCCGCCACTGGCTGCGTCCACCCCTTGCGATAGGCGCCGGGGCTCTTGCCATACCGCTTCCGGAACCGCTGCGAGAGCTGCGAGGAGCTGGCAAACCCCGTCGCCGCCGCCACGTCGGCCACCGTCATGTTGGTCTCGTTCAACAGCGCATGCGCCCGCGTCACCCGTAGATCGAGGTAGAACTGCGCCGGCGTCGCCCGGATATACCGCTGGAACAGCCGCTCCAGCTGCCGTTTCGACAGGCCGATATGATCGGCCACCTCCTGCATCTCCACCGGCTCCTCGAGGTTCCCCTTCATGAACTCCACCGCCGCGATCAGCCGCGGATTGCGGCTGCCGATGGCCGAGGCATAGGCCGTCCGCTGCGGTACCGCGCGGTTCTCCGAACGGTTGTGCAGGCACATGTCGGCGGTGATCGTGGCCAGCTCACTCCCGAAATCCGCCTCGATGATGGCCAGCATCATGTCCGTCGCCGCACTCCCCCCGCCGCAGGTCAGCAAGCCCCCGTCATTCTCGTAAAGGTTCTCCGTGGGCTCCAGATCGAGAAAGGTCTCGACAAAGGCCGGCTGGTTCTCCCAGTGCAGCGTGAACCGCCGCCCGTCCAAGAGCCCCGCCCGCGCCAGCGCAAACGCCCCGGTGCAGATGCCGCCCACCCGCGCCCCGAAGGCCCGCTGCCGGCTGACCCAGGTCACCGCCCGGCGCGAAGTGCTCTCGTTGGGCTCGATCCCGCCACAGACGAAGGCCGCCGCATCGCGCGGCACATCCCGCAGGGGGGTGTCGGGCGTGATCGTCACCCCGCAGGAACAGGTGACGCTGGCATCATCCTCGGTCATCACGTACCAGCGATACAGCTCCTTCCCCGTCACCTGGTTGGCCACGCGCAGCGGCTCCAGCGCCGAGGTGAAGGCCAGAAGCGTCAGCTTGGGCAGCAGCAGGAAATGGTAATCCCGCGGCGGCCCGTCATAGGCGAGCTTCAGGCTGGCGGCGCCGCGGGGGATGAAGGAGCGGTCTTGCATCGGCATGGCTTAGCACCGCAGGGGCGGAATGTGCAAAATTCCTTGCGCGCCGCGCCGGGCTTGGGCATTCCCTGTGCTGGCAGGATTTCGGGAAAAAGGGGGCGCGTATGGGAACGATCAATCTGGCCGAGAAGCTGGCGCTGTTCACCTCGCACTGGGACCCGCATGTCGTGGCCGATTACAACGGCAACGACGTGATGGTGGTCAAGTTCAAGGGCGAATTCCCCTTCCACAAGCACGAAGATACCGATGATTTCTTCCTCGTTCTCGATGGCGAGATGGTGATGGAATTCGAAGACCGCCCGCACCAGACGGTGCGCAAGGGCGAGATGATCATCGTGCCCAAGGGCGTCGTGCATCGCCCGCGGGCCGAGGAGGAGGTCAGGGTCCTGCTGATCGAACCCAAGGGCGAGCCCAATTCCGGCGATGCCGACCGCGAGGCGGCACCGAAACCGCGACTCTGAGAAAGGAGCCTGACCATGCGCGTCTTGCTGCAACGGGTGGCCCACGCCTCGGTCACGGTCGAGGGCGAGGTGATCGGCAAAATCGGCCCCGGCCTCATGATCCTCGTCTGCGCCATGCAGGGCGACGGGGAGGCGCAGGCCGATCAGCTTGCGGCCAAGATCGCCAAATTGCGCATTTTCCCCGACGAGGCCGGCAAGATGAACCTCTCGGTGAAGGATGCGGGCGGGGCCGCGCTGGTGGTCAGCCAGTTCACGCTGGCCGCCGACACCAGCCGCGGCAACCGCCCCGGCTTTTCCGCCGCCGCGCCGCCCGCCGAGGGGGAGCGGCTCTACGCGTGTTTCGCCGGACAACTGGCCGCGCAGGGCGTGCCGGTCGAGACGGGCCGGTTCGGCGCCGACATGAAGGTCGAACTGCTCAATGACGGGCCGGTGACGATCTGGATGGAAAGCTGAGCCCGCGCGCATTGGCGCGGTTTTCCTTTTTCCGAACCACGCTAGGATAGGGTCATGCCTTACGAGTGGAGCGCCTCGACAGATCCCGGCAGCACCGTGCGCCGCCTGCGCCTCTGGCCGCACCGGTCACTGCCGCGCCGCGGGTTTGCGGCCTTCATCCTCGCGACCTTCACGCTGATCACCATCCCGCTTTATCCGCTCTTGGGCACGATCGTTCTCTGGGGCCTCTTGCCCTTCCTGCTGCTGGCGGTGGCGGGCGTGTGGTGGGGGCTGGAACGGTCGTACCGGGATGCGCGGCTGAACGAGGACCTGACCATCGACGCCGAGCAGATCCGCCTGACCCGCACCGACCCGAAAGGCGCGACACAGGAATGGGAATGCCAAAGCTACTGGGCCAAGGCCATGATGCACGAAAAGGGTGGCCCCGTGCCCCATTACGTGACGCTCAGCGGCATGGGCCGCGAGGTCGAGATCGGGGCCTTCCTGTCCGAGGACGAGCGCAAGGCGCTCTACGGCGAGTTGTCGGATGCGCTGAGACAGGCGGCGCGACCGTAGGGTGGGTGCCAACCCACCATCCGCCCCGCACGTAACCCGTCGAATTCTTGAAAAGAATTCGACCCGATATCTTTTCAAGATATCGCGCCCCGCGACCGCCATGTCTGGAAAAACACCGACAAAATACCGACGTTATACCGACGCGATACCGACGTCGCGTTTGCCGCCGAATGCGTTAACGAAGGCGCGGACCCGCCCCGGTCAGGCCAGCTTTTCCTTAACCTTCGGACCCACCAGGCCGAAATCCATCTGGCCGGTGTATTTCTCTTTCAGCCGGCCCATGATCTTGCCCATGTCCCGGATCGAACTGGCGCCGGTATCCTCGATGGCCTTGTCGATGGCGGCATCCACCTCCGCCTCGTCGAGCGGGCGGGGCAGGAACTCGGCGATGATCCCGATCTCCTGCTGCTCGCGCTCGGCGAGGTCGAGCCGGCCGCCTTCCTCGTAGGCGCGGACGCTTTCCTGCCGCTGCTTGGTCATCTTGCCGAGAATGGCCATGATGTCGGCATCGGTCAGGTCGGTCTCGCCATCGGCGCTGCGCCGGGCGATGTCCTGATCCTTGATCGCCGCATTGATCAGCCGCAGCGTCGCCAGACGCGCGGTGTCCTTCTCTTTCATGGCCTGTTTCAGCGCAGTATTGACCTGCTCTCTCAATCCCATCGACGTTTTCATCCCCATGGCCGCTGGCAAGACCGTCAACCTATCGGAAAGCAGGTGGGGTGGCAACCGCGCCCGCCGCGACGGAATGCGGCGTGTGGACGCGGATGGCAGCGGTGCAACAGCACGTTGTGCCCTTGACCCTCGGGGGCCGCGACCATAGTTTCCGGCCAATTTGCACCCCCCCGGAGATTCTTTCGCCATGGCCCACTCGCCCCAAAAGCGCCCGACCGCCTGCCTTGTCCTGGCCGACGGGTCCGTCTTCTATGGCAAGGGGTTCGGGGCGACCGGGCAGGTCACGGCCGAACTGTGCTTCAACACGGCCATGACCGGCTATCAGGAGATCATGACCGATCCCTCCTATGCGGGCCAGGTGGTGACCTTCACCTTTCCGCATGTGGGCAATGTCGGCGTGAACCCCGACGATGACGAGACCGCCGACCCGGTGGCCGAGGGCATGGTGGTGAAATGGGACCCGACCGAGCCCAGCAACTGGCGCTCGGCCGAGGGGCTGTCGGACTGGCTGGCGCGGCGCGGCCGCGTGGCGATCGGCGGGGTGGATACCCGCCGCCTGACCCGGGCCATCCGCCAGCAGGGCGCGCCGCACGTGGCGCTGGCCCATGACCCGGAGGGCAATTTTGACGTCTCCGCGCTGATCAGCCACGCCCGCGGCTTTGCCGGGCTCGAGGGGATGGACCTCGCCAAGCGGGTGAGCTGTGCACAATCCTACCGCTGGGACGAGATGCGCTGGGCCTGGCCCGAGGGCTATACCCGCCAGAAAGAGGCGCGGCACAAGGTCGTGGCGGTGGATTACGGCGCCAAGCGCAACATCCTGCGCTGCCTTGCCAGCGCCGGCTGCGAGGTGACGGTGATGCCCGCCACCTCGACCGCCGAGGACGTGCTGGCCCAGAACCCCGACGGCGTGTTCCTGTCGAACGGTCCGGGCGATCCGGCGGCGACGGGCGAATATGCCGTGCCGATGATCCAGGGCGTGATGGACAAGGGGCTGCCGATCTTCGGCATCTGCCTTGGCCACCAGATGCTCGCGCTGGCAGTGGGCGGCAAGACGGTCAAGATGAACCACGGCCACCACGGCGCCAACCACCCGGTGCAGGATCTGGAAACCGGCAAGGTCGAGATCACCTCGATGAACCACGGCTTCGCGGTCGATAGCCAGACCCTGCCCAAGGGCGTGACGCAGACGCATGTGTCGCTCTTCGACGGCTCGAACTGCGGCATCCGGCTGGACGGGCGCCCGGTCTTTTCGGTGCAGCACCACCCCGAGGCCAGCCCCGGCCCGCAGGACAGCTTCTACCTGTTCGAGCGTTTCGCGGCCTCGATGGACCGTTAACCTTTTCGCCGTTTCGGCGTTAACCTCTTCTTTACCCTTCCTTAACCCCGTCCGGGCATCCTCGCGGCCGTTCACCCCGCGAGGAGCGGCACATGGGCATCTCGGAACTACGGCATCTCGCCCCCGCAAAAGGAGGGGCAGGCACGGCCCCCTCGGCGCTGGAGCGGGATCTTTTGGCTCGGGGCACGGTCAGCCGCGATGACCTCGAGCGGGCGGGCTGGGTTCAGGCGCGGTCGGATGCCACGCTCGACCGCATTCTCACCGCCGAAGGGCTGGCCAGCGAGGCGGACCTGCTCGAGGCCAATGCTCGGGCGTTCAAGTCGCGCAGCCTGACGGCGGAGGAACTGGCGCAGCTCACGCAGTTTCGCGTGGATACGCCGGTCGAACTGTTGCTCCGGCACGCGGTGCTGCCGGTGGTGGACCGCGACGGGAAGGCCGCGATTGTCTGCGCCGACCGGCGCTGCAGCGAGGCGATCCGTCCGCATCTGCCGGTGGCGCTGAACCCGGTGCGGGTGTTGCTGGCGCCGCGGCCATTGATCCAGCAACGGATCGCGGAGCTGCACCGCCCGGCCCTCTCGCGGGCGATGGTGACACGGGTTCCGGAGGAGGAAAGCTGCCGGACGTGGGGGCAGCGGCGGGGCGTCCGGCTCGCGTCGGTGGCGGCGCTGTTGCTGGGACTGGCGCTGATGACGGTGCTTTATCCGCGACTTGTCTTCGGGATACTGGCGGGTTGGGCGGTGGTCACGCTGATCGTCTCGGCGCTGTTCAAGATGGCGGCCTTTGTCACCGGGCTGGTGGTGGGCCCGCCGCCGCCGCCGCCCCAGCCGTTGCGGAAGCTGCCACTGCCGAGGGTGTCGGTTCTGGTGCCGCTCTTCCGCGAGACCGAGATCGTGCATGAACTGGTGGCGCGGCTGACGCGGCTGACCTATCCGAAAAGCCTGCTGGACGTGATCCTCGTGCTGGAAGAGGAGGATGGCGCGACGCGCGAGGCGCTGGCGGGGATCGACCTGCCGCCATGGATCAGGGCCGTGGTCGTGCCCGACGGCACGCCGAGGACGAAGCCGCGCGCGATGAATTATGCGCTCGATTTCTGCGATGGCGACATCATCGGCATCTACGACGCCGAGGATGCGCCGGCGCCTGACCAGATCATGCAGGTGGTGCGCAAGTTCACCGCCGCGCCGCCGGAGATGGCCTGCGTGCAGGGCTACCTCGATTACTACAACCCGCGCCAGAACTGGCTGGCGCGGTGTTTCACCATCGAATACGCCACGTGGTTCCGCCTGATGCTGCCCGGCTTGGCGCGGCTGGGGCTGGCGATTCCGCTCGGGGGCACGACGGTGTTCTGCCGCCGCGATGCGCTGGAGCGTGTGGGGGCGTGGGATTCGCATAACGTGACCGAGGATGCCGACCTCGGCTTTCGGCTGGCGCGGCACGGCTACCGGACGGAGATGCTGGCCACCGTCACCGGTGAGGAGGCCAATTGCCTGCCGTGGCCGTGGATCAAGCAGCGCTCGCGCTGGCTCAAGGGTTACATGACCACCTACCTTGTGCATATGCGGCGCCCGCACGAGCTGTTGCGTCAACTGGGGGCGTGGCGCTTCATGGGCTTTCAGGCGCATTTCGTGACGGCGCTCTCGCAGGTCACGCTGGCGCCGCTGTTGTGGTCGTTCTGGCTGGTGTTGCTGGGATTGCCGCATCCGCTCGACCCGGTGTTGCCGCACTGGGTGATGGTGGGGCTGGGCTCGCTTTTCCTGACGATCGAGGTGATCAACCTGACGATCCATGCCACGGCGGTGGCGCGGGCGCGGCACAGGCACCTGATTCTCTGGACGCCGACCATGCATTTCTATGGCCCGCTGGGCGCCGTGGCGGCCTACAAGGCGCTCTATGAACTGGTGTTGAAGCCGTTCTTCTGGGACAAGACGCGGCACGGGCTGTCGCAGGGGGGCGGGCATGGGCGGCCGGCGCTGTCGCGCGGGTCAGACGGTGCTTTCGACTTCCCCTGAATCGAGCTTGAGCCGCGTCACGAAAGCCTTGGAAATATGGGCGCGCAGGGCCTCTCCGGCGGTGTCGACATCGCGCGCCTCGATCGCGGCGACGATGGCGTCATGCTCGCGCAGCGCGTCCTCGTCACGGCCCCGCGCGGCAAGCGAGGTGGTGGCCATCAGCGCCATCGAGCGATGCACGAGGTCAAGCTGCTGAACAAGGAAGCGGTTGTGCGAGGCGAGGTGGATCTGCTTGTGAAACCGGCGGTTGGCGCGGGCCAGCGCCTGCGGATCACCCAAGAGGTTGCGGTCGTCATCGACCATGTCGCGCAGCACGCGGACCTCTTCCTCGGTGGCGTGGCGGGCGGCGAGGCTGGCGGCCAGCCCCTCAAGCTCGGCGCGAACGACATAGAGCTCGGCCAACTGGTTGTGATCGAGCGAGGCCACGATCAGGCTGCGGCCGTCGCGGGCCAACAATGACTGGGTTTCGAGCCGTTGCAGCGCCTCGCGGATGGGCGTGCGGGAGACGCCGAACCGTTCCGCCAGATCGCTTTCGACAAGGCGGTCGCCGGGCTTGAAAATGCCCATGTCGATGGCTTCGAGGATGAGCGTGTAGGCGTCCTTGATCGGCGATTTCATCGGCGCTGGTGTCCCTGCGGTGCATTGTCATTATCGTTATCCGCGGGACCTTACGCGCGGGGCTGCACGGCAATCAAGCCTTGGCGTTGCAGCGCGGGGCGCGGGGGCCTATCCTGCGGCCATGCCGAAGCAGTATTTCACCCATGTCGAAACCTGGGTTTTCGACCTCGACAACACGCTTTACCCGCCCCGCGCGCGGCTCTTCGACCAGATCGAGGTGCGGATGACGCAGTTCGTGATGGATGCGCTGAAGGTGGGCCGGGCCGAGGCCGACCGTTTGCGCAAGCAATACTGGGCCGAGCATGGCACCACGCTGGCCGGGCTGATGCGGCTGCACGGGGTCGATCCGGGGCCGTACCTGACCCATGTGCATGATATCTCGCTAGACCATCTGGAAGCTGATGCGGACCTGAATTCGCATATCCGCAGCCTGCCGGGGCGCAAGATCGTCTATACCAACGGCACCGCGCCTTATGCGCAGAGAGTTGTGGAAAAACGCGGGCTTGGCGGGGCGTTCGATGCGATCTACGGCGTCGAGCATGCCGGTTTCCACCCCAAGCCCGACCGGGCCGCGTTCGATGCGGTTTTCGCGCTGGACGGGGTGCGGGCGGATCGCGGCGCGATGTTCGAGGACGACCCCCGCAACCTGACCGAGCCGCATGCCATGGGGATGCGCACCGTGCATGTGGCCGAGGCGCCCCATGCGGCCGATCATATTCACCACCATACCGACGATCTGACCGGCTTTCTGGCGCGGCTGGTCTGAGAGCGCCCCTGCGGCGAAATGCGCGTTTTGGATTGGCGCAAAGGGCTTATCTGTGCCTCGGGACACACGCGAATACGGAGAGTGAAATGGCGTATCTCGAAACGGCGGAAGCGGTGGAGATTCAAGGGCATGGCGAAGAGGACGAGGGGCGGGCGGTTGCCGTTGTCCTGCTGGGCGTGCTGCTTGTGCTGGCGGCGTGGGCCGCGGCGGTGGTAACGTGGGGCCTGCCGGGCCTTTACATACCGGCGGTGGCCTTGGTGCCGGTCTGCATGCTGACCATCGTGCGGATCACGCTGGGCTAGTCTGGCGAGGAAGGACGCAAGGGCAATGGACGCGGATATCCTGATTTCGGGCGGCGGCGTGGCCGGGCTTTCGGCCACGGCGATCTTTGGCCATGCCGGGTTCCGGGTGATCTGCGTCGACCCGGCGCCGCCGGTTGTCGAGCGGGATGCGGAAGGCTCTGACCTTCGGACGACGGCGTTTTTGCAGCCGGCGCAGGCGCTTCTGGAGGAGGCGGGGCTGTGGGAGCGGCTGGCGCCTTATGCCGAGCCGCTGCAAGTGATGCGCATCGTCGATGCCGGGGGCGAGGTGGCGGAGCCGCGGATCATCAAGGAATTCGAGGCGGAGGATATATCCGACAAGCCCTTCGGGTGGAACCTGCCCAACTGGCTATTGCGGCGCGAAATGGTGGCGCATCTGGAGGGCTTGGCGAATGTGGAGTTCCGGCCCGGAACAGGGGTGTCATCGCTGTTCACGCGGGAGGCCGAGGCGCGGGTTGGCCTGTCGGACGGCGCGAAGCTGCGGTGCCGGCTGGTGATTGCCGCCGACGGGCGGGGCTCGCCCGTGCGCGAGGCGGCGGGCGTGCCGGTCAAGACCATGCGTTATGGGCAGAAGGCGCTGGCCTTTGCGGTGACGCATCCGATTCCGCATGGCCATGTGTCGACCGAGATTCACCGCTCCGGCGGGCCGTTCACGCTGGTTCCCTTGCCCGATTACGAGGGGCGGCCCTCGTCGGCCATCGTGTGGATGGAAGAGGGGCCCGAGGCGGTGCGGCTGAAGGACCTGCCCGAGGCGGAGTTCGAGGCGGCGATGAACGAGCGGTCCTGCCTGCTGTTCGGGCCGCTGAAGCTGGCCTCGCGGCGGACGATCTGGCCGATCATCAGCCAGGTGGCCGAGCGGATGAGTGCCGAGCGGGTGGCGCTGGTGGCGGAGGCCGCGCATGTGGTGCCGCCGATCGGGGCCCAGGGGCTGAACATGAGCCTTGGTGACATTCGGGTGCTGCTGGACTTGGCGCAGGCGGCGCCGGAGCGGCTGGGCGACCGGCAGATGCTGGACGCGTATCACCGTCGGCGGCACGGGGAGGTGACGCTGCGGGTGACGGGGATCGACATGCTGAACCGGGCGTCGATGGTGCATGCGCAGCCGTTGCGGGATGCGCGGGCGCTGGGGCTCAATGCCATCTATTCGCTGGGGCCGGTGCGCAAGACGCTGATGCAGATCGGGCTGGGGGCGCGGGGCTGAGCCTGCGGGGTGGCATAGCGGTCCTGAAAGGGCATTGGCAGTTGCTGGTGCTGGTCGGGCTGATCGCGGCGCTGTGGCAGACGCCGGTGGTCATGCCTTTGAAAATCCTCGTTGTTTTCCTTCATGAGCTGTCGCACGCGGTGGCGACGGTGCTGACCGGCGGGTCGGTGGTGGGGATGACGCTGGACCCGATGCAGGGCGGTTCGGTCACGTCGCGCGGGGGGTGGCGGTTCGTGATCCTGAGCGCGGGGTATCTGGGGTCGCTCCTGATCGGGGTGGCGCTGTTCCTCGCGGCGGTCAGGACGCGGTGGGACAGGGTGATCCTTGGCGGGCTGGGCGTGGTGTTGCTGGTGGTGACGGTGTTGTACCTGCGGAGCCTCTTTGCCATCGGGTTCGGGGTGGTGACCGGATTGCTGATGATCGGGGCGGCGAAGTACCTGCGGCGGGACGTGAGCGACCTTGTTCTAAGGGTGATCGGGCTGGCCAGCATGATCTACGTGCCGCTCGATATCTTCAGCGACACCATTGCAAGGGCGCATCTGCGGTCGGATGCGCGGATGATGGCGGAGGAGTTTGCCGGCCCCACCCTGTTCTGGGGCGGGGTGTGGCTTTTGCTGAGCCTCTGGGTGATCTGGGCCTGCCTGCGCCGCCTGGGGCGGAGCAGCAATATCGCGTGGCGATAGAGGGTCAGAGCACCTTGTCGATCACGGTTTGAAGGCGGGCTTTGGCGGCGTCGACATCGTAGAGCTTGTCGAGGCCGAAGAGGCCGAGGCGGAAGGTCATGAAGCCCTCGGGTTCGTCACAGGCCAGCGGGACGCCGGCGGCGATTTGCAGGCCTTCGGCTGCGAATTTCTTGCCGTTCTGGATGTCGGGGTCATTGGTGTAGCTGACCACCACGCCCGGCGCGCCGTAGCCTTCTGCGGCGACGGAGGTGACGCCCTTTTCGGCCAGCATGGTGCGGACGCCGTTGCCGAGATCCCACTGCGCTTGGCGGAGCTTCTCGAAGCCGTATTCCTTGGTTTCGAGCATGGTGTCGCGGAAGGCGCGGAGCGCGTCGGTGGGCATGGTGGCGTGGTAGGCGTGGCCGCCGTTTTCATAGGCCTGCATGATCTGGTGCCATTTCTTGAGGTCGATGGCGAAGCTGTTGGAGGTGGTTTTCTCCAGCCGTTCCAAGGCCTTGTCCGACAGCATGACGAGGCCCGCGGAGGGGGAGGCGGACCAGCCCTTTTGCGGGGCGGAAATGAGGACATCGACGCCGGTTGCCGCCATGTCGACCCAGGCACAGCCGGAGGCGATGCAGTCGAGCACCATCAGCGCGCCGACCTCGTGGGCGGCCTGGGCCAGTTGCGTGATGTAATCCTCGGGCAGGATGATGCCGGCGGAGGTTTCGACATGGGGGGCGAAGACGGCATCGGGCTTGGCCTCGCGGATCTTGGCGGTGACCTCCTCGATGGGGGCGGGGGCGAAGGGGGATTGCGCGCCGTTGCCGGTCTGGCGGGCCATGCAAACGGTTGTTTCCGCGGTGAATTTCCCCATGTCGAAGATCTGCGACCAGCGGTAGGAGAACCAGCCGTTGCGGACGATCAGCGCGTGGGCGTTGGTGCCGAATTGGCGGGCGACGGCCTCCATCGCGTAGGTGCCGCCGCCGGGGATGATGGCGGTGGACTGGGCGTTGTAGACCTCCTTCAGCATGCCGGAGATGTCGCGCATGACCTGCTGGAAGGGCTGGCTCATATGGTTGAGCGAGCGGTCGGTGAAGACGACGGAATATTCGAGCAGGCCGTCGGGGTCTACATTGTCGAGAAGGGCGGGCATGGTTGGGCTCCTGTCCGGCAAGAGGGGTTTGGCGGAGGATGTACCAGAGGGCGCGGGGAACCACATCCGAAAAAAGGCGGCAGGGGTGGGACGGTTTTCGACATTTCGGCAAGTGGGGGCGAAATCTTGAAAAGATTTCGGGTCGATTTCTTTTGAAGAAATCGAGTAGTGGCAGATAGTTAGCCGATGGGGCCGGGGCGGCGTTCCTCGGAGAGCATGACGTTGGCTTCGACATCGCCCACGCCCGGCAGCATCATGATGCGGCGGCGCAGGACGCGCTCGAAATCCGAGATGTCGCGGGCCACGACCCGCAGGCGGTAGTCGTAGAGGCCGAGGATATGTTCCACGGTCTGCACCTCGGGGATGGCCGAGACGGCGCGTTCGAAATCGTCGATGCTGACCCGGCCCTTGGTGGCGAGTTTGACGCCGAGGAAGACGGTGACGCCGAAGCCCAGTTGGTCATGGTCGAGATCGAGGCGCTGGCCCTTGATGACGCCGCTGTCATAGATGCGGCGGATGCGGCGCCACGTGGCGGGCTGCGACAGGCCCAGCTTGCGGCCCAGCGTGCTGGCCGGTTGGGTGGCGTCCTGGACCAGTTCGCGCAGGAGGCGGCGGTCGATGGTGTCGAGCTCGATCATAGGGGCAGGATTTCGTCTGTCTTGATGCGGGCCACGTGCATGAGACCTTCGATATCGGCGATATGGGGCAGGGAGAGGATCGCGGTGCGGTAGAGGTCTTGGTAATGGGCCATGTCGCGGGCGATGACCGAGAGGCGCAGGTCGACGCGGCCGAGGAAGGTCTGGATTTCCACGACCTCGGGCACCTCGCGCGCGGCGGCGAGGAAGGTGTCGAAGGCGCGTGGCTCGGATTTTTCGAGCGTGACGCGCAGACTGACCTCGACCTCATACCCCAGCGCGCGCCAGTCGATCACCGCGCGGTTGGCGCGGATGATGCCAGCGCCCTTCATCCGGTCGAGCCGGCGCGCGCAGGTCGCCGAGGTGACGCCTGCGGCCTCGGCCAGATCCGCCACTGGCTGGGCGGCGTCGTGCTGATAGTGGCGCAGGATGCGCCGGTCGATGTCGTCGAGCATGAAAATTCACATAAATCCGTTAACGGAGAATGAATACCACGCGGAATTGCGAAAAGCACGGGTAAATGATGTGATTTTCCACGCCGACAGGCAGAGAGTGCGACGGGAACGTTAAAGGAGACTGAACCATGCGTGTCTATTACGATCGCGATTGCGACATCAACCTGATCAAGGACAAGAAGGTGGCCATCCTCGGCTATGGCAGCCAAGGCCACGCCCACGCGCTGAACCTGCGCGACAGCGGCGCCAAGAACGTGGTCGTCGCGCTGCGCGAAGGCTCGGCCTCGGCCAAGAAGGCCGAAGGCGAGGGGCTGAAGGTGATGGGGATCGCCGAGGCCGCCGCATGGTGCGACCTGATGATGTTCACCATGCCCGACGAGCTTCAGGCCGAGACGTGGAACAAATACGTCAAGGACAACATCAAGCCGGGCGCGGCGATTGCCTTTGCCCACGGGTTGAACGTGCATTTCGGCCTGATCGAGGCGCCGGACAGCGTCGACGTGATCATGATGGCGCCGAAGGGTCCGGGCCACACGGTGCGCGGTGAATACGTCAAGGGCGGCGGCGTGCCCTGCCTTGTGGCGGTTCACAATGATGCCTCGGGCAAGGCGCTGGAAATCGGCCTGTCCTATTGCTCGGCCATCGGCGGCGGGCGCTCGGGCATTATCGAGACCGATTTCAAGGAAGAGTGCGAGACCGACCTGTTCGGCGAGCAGGCGGTTCTGTGCGGCGGTCTGGTCGAGCTGATCCGGATGGGCTTCGAGACGCTGGTCGAGGCGGGTTACGCGCCCGAGATGGCCTATTTCGAGTGCCTGCACGAGGTGAAGCTGATCGTCGACCTGATCTATGAGGGCGGCATTGCCAACATGAACTACTCGATCTCGAACACGGCCGAGTATGGCGAATATGTCAGCGGCCCGCGCATCCTGCCCTATGACGAGACGAAGGCGCGGATGAAGGCGGTTCTGGAGGATATCCAGCAGGGCCGGTTCGTGCGCGACTGGATGAGCGAATGTTCGGTTGGCCAGCCGTCCTTCAAGGCGACGCGCCGGAACAACGACGCCCACCAGATCGAGGCCGTGGGCGAGACCCTGCGCGGCATGATGCCGTGGATTTCCGCCGGCAAGATGGTGGACAAGGCGAAGAACTGAGGGCTATGCCTTTCGACGAGCAGAGGGGCGCCCTTGCCGGGCGCCCCTTTTTCATTTCGGGACAGGTGAGAGATGCAGGAAATCAGGCCGGTCAACTGGCTTCGGATCGTCGTGTTGGCGGCGATCTGGGGGGCGTCGTTCATGTCGGTGTCGGTGGCGCTGGAAGGTGTCGGGCCGCTGATGGTGGTGGCCGTGCGGCTGGGGCTGGGGGCGGCGTTTCTGGTGGGGCTGTCCTTTGCGCTGGGGCACGGGTTGCCGCCGGTGAGGGGGCGGCCTGCGGGGCGAATCTGGGCCTTCGTGCTGGCGATGGCGGTGTTTTCCAATGCGCTGCCCTTCCTGCTGCTGAGCTGGGGGCAGCAGGTGGTGGCCTCGGGCTTTGCCGGGGTGTGCATGGCGGTGGTGCCGCTTTTGGTGTTGCCCTTGGCGCATGTGTTCGTGCCGGGGGAGGTGATGACGTTCCGGCGGCTGGTGGGGTTCTGCATCGGGACGGCGGGGGTGATCGTGCTGATCGGGCCGGAGGCGTTCGCCTCGACCGGGGAGGATTTCGAGAGCCTCGCGAAGCTGGCCTGCGTGGGCGCGGCGTGCTGTTATGCGATCGGCGGGATTTTCACGCGGCTGTGCCCGGCGGTGGACCTGCTGGCGCTGGCGGCGGCGGTATTGCTGGTGGCGGCGGTGCTGTTCGCACCGGTGGCGTTTTATGTTGAGGGGTGGCCGCGGGATGTGCCCCCGCTGAGCGTGGCGGCGCTGATTTACTTGGGGCTGTTGCCGACGGGGGTGGCGCAGATCCTGCTGGTGATGGTGATTAGGGATGCGGGGCCGGTGTTTCTGGGGTTGGTGAATTACCAGGTGCCGGTGTGGTCGGTGGTGTTCGGTGTTCTGCTGCTGGCGGAGCCGTTGCCGCCGAGCCTGCTGTTGGCGATGGTGCTGATCCTCGTGGGCGTGGCGCTGAGCCAGCTGGGGGCGCTGAGCCGGTTGTTCAGGCGTTAGAGGCGGCCGAGGGTCGCGGCCTGCCAGAGGCGGAGGGCCTCGGCGGTCTCTGACACGTCGTGGATGCGCAGGAGCTGGACGCCCTGTGCCACGCCGGCCAGCGCCACGGCGACGGAGCCGGGGGCGCGGTGGCGGGCGCTGTCGGAGCCGCCGATGGTGCCGATGAACCGCTTGCGTGAGGCACCGAGCAGGACCGCGCAGCCCAGCCCGTGGAAGAGGGCGAGGTTCTGCAGAAGCGTCAGGTTGTGTTCCAGCGTCTTGCCGAAGCCGATGCCGGGGTCGACGACGATGTTCTTGCGCGGGATACCTAGGGTTTCGAGGGCGGTGACGCGTGATGCGAGGTAGTCGTAGACATCGAGGGCGACGTTGTCGTAGCGCGGGTCTTTTTGCATGATGTCGGGCGTGCCCTGGGCGTGCATGACGCAGACGGGCAGGTTTTCGGCGGCGCAGTAGGGGGCCAGCGCCGGGTCGAAGGTGAAGCCTGCCACGTCGTTGACCAGATCGGCGCCGTCTTCATGGGCGGCGCGGGCAACGGGGGCCTTGCGGGTGTCGATGGAGAGGGGCACGGCCATCTCGGCCCGGATGGCCCCGATCACGGGGGCGGTGCGGCGGATTTCCTCTTCGATTTCGACTTCGGTGGCGCCGGGGCGGGTGGATTCGCCGCCGATATCGAGGATGTCGGCGCCTTGGTCCGTCATGGCGCGGGCATGGGCGAGGGCGGCGTCGGGGGAGAAGTGTTCGCCCCCGTCGGAGAAGCTGTCGGGGGTGACGTTGAGGATGCCCATGAGGCGCGGCGCGTCAAAGGTGAGGCCGGCGATGGGGGCGCGGGGTTTGCTCAGGTTTTCAAGGGCGTCGGAGGGGATATCGGCCGCGGGGATGCGGCGGGAGGGGGCGTCGCGGTGCATCGCCTCGACCGTGTCGAACCATGCCCAGCCGCCGGCAAGGGGGAAGGCGCCCGAGGGGCGGGCGCGGTCGGTGCTGGGGATGGGGCGGTAGTAGGTCATGGGCGGTTTCTGTGTGGGACGCGCGCCCCGGGCCTGACCCGGGGCCTCTGTGTCTGTGGTTCTAGGTCGGTGCGAGGCCCCGGCTCGGGGGCCGGGACGGGGAGTTTCGTGGTGCGAGGCCCCGGATCAAGTCCGGGGCGGGTCTTTACAGGCCCGACTGGGCGATGTCCTGCACCAGCACGGGGACGGGGGGATCGGCCGGGGGTGTTTCGCCGATGAGCAGCAGGTCGGAGGCGTCGATATGGCCGGCGAACCACGAGGCCAGCGCGACGGGATCGTCGGGGCCGGTGGTTGGGCCGTCGACCGCGTCGAGCACGATTTTCGAGGGGGCCCAGACGCTGATCTGGCCGTTCTTCATGGCCCAGTCGAGCTCCGTGCGGCTGCCGACTACGACGCAGCGGTCGTCGCGCCCCGCAAGGACCCATGCGTTCTGTTCGAGCGCCAGCAGGTCGACGCGGCGCTGGGTCATGCGGTGGCCGGTCCGGGGGGCTTGCGTGTCGGCGTGGCCCACGCAGAGGATCACCGGCTCGGCGCGGGCCTGAAGCTGGTCGAGCCAGCGGGCGAGGTTGGGCGAGCGGATGGCGGCGTTGGTGAGGTAGACCACGTGGGGGTGCGGGGCGCTGTCGGGGTGGGGGCTGATCGGCTTGGTGTCGAGGTCGGAGACGGAGCGGACGATCTCGACGCCCAAGGCGCCGGGGCCGCGGTCGAGCTTCTCGATGCGCACGAAGGTGCGGACCGCCTGCGGCTCCCACAGGATGCGTTCGGCGATGCGCTCGGCCAGTGTTTCAAGGAGGTTGAGGCGTTCCTCGGCCAGCGCGGCGTGGATCGCCTCGGTCACCTTGTCATAGCTGAGGATGCGGTCGACATCGTCGTCGATCGGGTCGGTGAGCGGGCGCACCTCGACCACCACGTTGAAGGCCACGCGCTGGGTGGTGCCGCGCTCGGACTGGAAGGCGCCGATCTCGACCTCGACCACGTGATCGCGCACGGAAATGCGGTCGAGCGGGCCGTCGGGGGCGGTGGCATCGGCGCGGGCCGAGGGGTGGGCGAAGGCGAGGCGGATTTCGTTGGACATGGGGTGTCCTCTGGCAGGGTCAGTGGGGCGGGAGATAGCATGGGGCGTGACGGATGGGGAGGGGCGAATGCGACCGCGCGGGGGGCTGAGGCGGCAGGGGTCGGTGATTCGAAGGTTAACGGCGTTGTTTTGAAGGAAAAGCGGCGTCGGTATCACGTCGGTATTTCGTCGGTATTGCGTCGGTATCGGGGTCTGTGGGGGCCGGGATTAATGTTGCGTTCGAGGCGCAACAGGCGAGATGTTGTGTGGTCCGCAACAGGCGAAGGTGGGGCCGGGCGGCGGCCGACCGCGGGTGGATGGGGGTTTGTTGGGGCGTCTGCGCGGAACAAAGGGCTTTAGCCCGCCGCGCATCGACGGGCCGCCCCGACGGCACGGCGATTTGGCGAATGGCGTGCCGCGCTCGCAGGTTGGATGTGCTTGGCTGGCATAAAGTGGCAGTTCCGAACGTCGGGTCGCCGTACCACGGCCCGCCGATGCGCGGCTTCGCACCGTTAGCGGCCGCGCGGTACACGACCTGCGTTGCCGCAGGCGGCGGTGAAGCGGGAGCCCGCCCCGACGAATCCACACCTCGTCACACGACCCGATCACACTATGCTATGCTGCAGACAGTCCAAGGGACGTCGACGTCTGACAGTGCCACGCAACACACCGGGAGGTTTTCACATGACGACCAGACGCAATTTCATCATCGGCAGCGCCGCTGCCGGAACGGTCACGGTTCTGCCCTCGCTCGCCCTTGCCGCCGAGGAGGGAAAGAGCATGAACTTCATGGACGGCAAGGTGATGATCCATCCGGTCTCGCACGCGTCCTTCGTGATGGAGACGCCGGCGGGGGTGATCTATGTCGACCCGGTGGGCGACGCGGCCTCTTACGAGGATCTGCCCGACCCGGCCTTCATTCTGGTCACGCACCGGCATGGTGACCATTTCAGCGCCGACCTGCTGGGCGTTCTGCCGCAAGTGCCGATCCTGACCAATGAGGACGTGACCGCGATGATGCCCGAGGACATGCAGGCGCGGGCCAACGTGATCACTGCGGGCGAGAGCACCGAGATGATGGGCGTCGCGATCGAGGCGGTGCCGGCCTACAACATCACCGAGGGGCGGTTGGATTTCCACCCGCAGGAGCGCGGCGATATCGGCTTTGTCCTGACGGTGGACGGGAGCCGGGTGTATATCTCGGGCGATACCGAGGGCACGGACGAGATGCGGGCGCTGGAGGATATCGACCTTGCCTTCGTCTGCATGAACCTGCCCTTCACCATGACCGCCGAGCAGGCGGCCGACGCGGTGGCCGAATTCGCGCCGGCGATGGTGGTGCCCTATCACTACCGCGGCCGCGATGGCGGGACGCAGGACCCGGAAGCCTTTGCCAAGATGCTCGAGGAGGCCGGGGCCGAGACCGAGGTCACGATCTATGACTGGTATCACGGCGAGTTGGGGTGACGCACGCGCGCTGGCCTAGCGGGTGTGTGAGTGGTGGGGTGGCACCCACCCTACGGCTTGTGGGTGGTGGGTTGGCACCCACCCTATGGTGTGGGAGAGGTGGGTTGGCACCCACCCTACGCTTGTGGGTGGTGGGTTGGCACCCACCCTACGGCTTGTGGGTGGTGGGTTGCACCGTCCGCCCCGGGCTTGACCCGGGGCCTCTTGCGGCGCGAGGTCCGGGCTCGGGGGCCGGGACGGGCCCCGCGGGGCGTCGTTTCGGGCCGGGGGCGGAAACGAGACCGCACGCACCCGGTGAGGGGTGCGTGCGGTTGTTAGGTTCGGAAGGGCCCGAAGCCGCTTACTTGCCGCCGAGCTTGAAGGAGACCCGCAGCAGCGCCTGGAAGGTGTCCGGCGAGACGGTGTAGGGCACGTCGTAGTTCATCACCGTCGAGTCGAACTCGGCCCAGCGGGCTTCGGCGCCGACATGAATCCGGTCGGTCACGGCGTATTCGAGGCCGAAGCCGTAGGTCCAGCCGTCGATACCGCTCGAGTCCGCGAAGCGCGTCGCGGCGTTCTGGGTATAGCCCTTGTATTCCATATGCGCGTAACCGGCGGTGGCGTAGACCAGCGTGCGGTCGAAGGTCATGCCGGCGCGGGCCCGCACCGTGGCCATCGAATCCATCCCGGCGTTACAGCTGAAGGCCGGGTTGAAGCACGGCACCGTGCTGGACATGTCGGAGAAGGCCCAGTCCGCTTCGACACCGATGAGGAAGCGGTTGCTGAACTGGTAATCATAGCCGGCGAAAATGCCGTAGACGGCATCGTCCGAGTTCGGCTGGATCAGGTTGGCCGCGTTCGAATTCGGTTGCATTTCGCCATAGCCGGCCATGGCCCCGGCATGGAAGCCGGTCCAGTCATGGGTCGACTGGGCCTCGGCCGCGTGTCCGAGAAACAGCCCTGATGCGAGGGCCAGTGCGGTATTTCTTATTCCTTTAAACATTTCTAATTCCACCCTTGTCCGGTTCCGGAGTCCCCACTCCTCAGACGACTATGCAACTTTATGTTCACTTTTCCAGAGAAAACCTGCCCCCACGTCAATGTGCCGGGAGGCTGTAGCAAAAAGGCCCCGGACGATGCCGGGGCCTTGGAGTTCTGTTCGGGTGGGCGGGGCCTAGTGGGCGTGGCCCTTGTCCCATTCCTCCTGCTTGGGGAGGATTTCGAACGTGTGCTCGGGCGGTGGCGAGGCCACCGTCCATTCCAGCGTGTCGGCGTATTCGTTCCAGTAGTTGTTCTGGGTCACCTTGGCGCCCCGGAACAGCGAGTAGAACACGATGCCGAAGAAGAAGATGAACGAGGCAAACGAGATGAACGCGCCGACCGAGGACCACCAGTTCCAGACCGCGAAGGCCTCGGGGTAGTCGATATAGCGGCGCGGCATGCCCTGACGCCCGAGGAAGTGCTGCGGGAAGAAGGTCAGGTTCGCCCCGAGGAACATCGCCCAGAAGTGCAGCTTGCCGGCCCATTCGGGGTATTGGCGCCCGGTCATCTTGCCGAAGTAGAAGTAGATCCCGGCGAAGATGGCGAAGACGGCGCCCAGGCTCATCACGTAGTGGAAGTGTGCGACCACGTAGTAGGTGTCGTGGTAGGCGCGGTCGATGCCGGCCTGTGACAGGACGATGCCGGTCACGCCGCCCACGGTGAACAGGAACAGGAAGCCGAAGGCCCAGAGCATCGGCGTCTTGAACTCGATCGAACCGCCCCACATCGTGGCGATCCACGAGAAGACCTTCACGCCCGTCGGCACGGCGATCACCATGGTGGCCAGCATGAAGTAGCTCTGCTGGGTCAGGGACATGCCCACGGTGTACATGTGGTGCGCCCAGACGACGAAGCCGAGAAGGCCGATGGCGATCAGCGCCCAGACCATCGGCAGGTAGCCGAAGATCGGTTTCCGCGAGAAGGTCGCGATCACGTGGGAGATGATGCCAAAGCCGGGCAGGATGATGATGTACACCTCCGGGTGGCCGAAGAACCACAGGATGTGCTGGTACAGGATCGGGTCACCGCCGCCGGCCGGGTCGAAGAAGGTGGTGCCGAAGTTCCGGTCGGTCAGCAGCATGGTGATGGCGCCCGCCAGAACCGGCAGCGACAGAAGGATCAGCCATGCGGTGACGAAGATCGACCACGAGAAGAGCGGCACCTTGAAGAGCGTCATGCCCGGCGCGCGCATGTTCAGGAAGGTGGTGATCATGTTGATCGCGCCAAGGATCGAGGACGCGCCGGAGACGTGGACCGCGAAGATCGCGAGGTCCATCGACATGCCCGCCTCGGTCGACGAGAGCGGCGGGTAGAGCACCCAGCCCACGCCCGAGCCCAGCTGGCCGTTGCCGCCCGGCGAGAGCAGCGACGCCACGCCCAGCGAGGTCCCGGCCACGTAGAGCCAGAACGACAGGTTGTTCATGCGCGGGAAGGCCATGTCGGGCGCGCCGATCTGCAGCGGCATGAAGAAGTTGCCGAAGCCGCCGAAGAGGGCGGGGATCACCACGAAGAACATCATCAGGACGCCGTGATAGGTGATCATCACGTTCCAGAGGTGGCCGTTCGGGGTACATTCGCCCGCCGCCGCGGCGATGAAGCGCGCGCCTTCGAGACACATGTACTGAACGCCCGGCTCCATCAGTTCCATCCGCATGTAGACGGTGAACATGACCGAGATCAGCCCGACGATGGCCGAGACGATCAGGTAGAGGATACCGATATCCTTGTGGTTGGTGGACATGAACCAGCGGGTGAAGAACCCGCGGTTGTCTTCATGGCCGTCGCCGTGAATGGCCGCATCTGCCATTGGCTGCCTCCTGCTGCATCTTACTGTGGCGCGTCACCGGTCGAGTCACGCACCGGCAATTGTTGCAGGTTTTAGAATGCATCCGTCACAGGGGCAATGCATGAGTTTGACGTGGATCAATGAATATTGTCGCACCCCCGCCCCGCCGGTTCCCTGTGATCACGCCGATTTGTACGCCAGACACGAAGCGGTGAGACCCGGGGGGTGAAGGGCAATCCGCGTTTGTTTTCAGCGTCGAGTGCCACAGGTCTTGAGCCAGCGGGCCGGAACAAACCGCGCCCGGCCACGTTGTCGAGACAGATAACAAAACGAGAGGAGTTACTATGAGACATTGGAACACAGTTACCAAGGCCGGCGCAGCCGCCGCCGTCGCGCTGCTTGTCGGTCTTCCCGCCAATGCGATGACCTGCGAAGAGTTCGTCGCGATGAGTTCGGAAAACCAGCAGGGCTATATCATGGGCCTTGATGCCGGTCGCATGGAAGCGCGCGAAATGGCGCGCGGTGACATGACGGATTCCTCGGCCGAAGGCGTGTCGACCAAGCAGGACGACAGCACCGATGGCGGCCGCGAGGAAGCCCGCGAAACTGCCACCGGCGCGCCGGACATGTATGTTCAGGTCGTCGAAGATTGCCAGGCTTCGCCCGAGATGAACGTGACCGAGGCATTCCCCATGGCGGATCCAAAGGGGATGGGCGGTTAACGCCCGACTGATCCGTCGCTTTTTCAAGGTTGCCGGCCCTTTCGCACAATGTGCGGAAGGGTCGGTTCTTTTTCGGGGGTAGTGATCGCGATGGCGCGGCTGATCCGCCGCCGCAGGGGTGGTTTCAGGCTGTTTCCAGCGCCGGGAAGATGGCGGGGAAGGTTTTCTTCAGCGCCGTATCGACATCGCCCATTTCCACAGGCAGGCCGAGATCGACCAGCGAGGTGACGCCGTGTTCGGCGATGCCGCAGGGGACGATGCCGGAGAAATGCTCGAGATCCGGTTCGACGTTGATCGAAATGCCGTGGAAGCTGACCCATTTGTGCATCTTGATGCCGATGGCGGCGATCTTGTCCTCGGGCTTCTCTCCCGCGGGGGTGAGCGGCTTGTCGTCGCGTACCACCCAGACGCCGACCCGGCCGGGGCGGATTTCGCCCCTGACATTGAACTGGTCGAGCGTGGCGATGACCCAGGTTTCGAGGTCTTCGACGAAGCGGCGCAGGTCGCGGCCGCGGCGGCCCACGTTCAGCATGACATAGACGACGCGCTGGCCGGGGCCGTGATAGGTGTACTGGCCGCCCCGGCGGGTCTGGTGAACCGGGAAGCGGTCGGGCGCGCGCAGGTCCGCGGGGTTGGCGGAGGGCCCGGCGGTGTAGAGCGGCGGGTGCTCGACCAGCCAGACGGCCTCGTCGGCGCGGCCCTCGGCGATGGCACGGGCGCGCGCCTCCATCTCGCGGCAGGCGTCGTCATACCCGGTCAGGCCGGGGGAGGTGATCCAGTTGACCATGGTCGTGCCAGCCCCTGTGCTGTGGCCGGCGATTCGCCGGCGGGTGCCTTGGTGAATTCAGTATCGTATTGAGGAAAAAGTGCAAATTCCCGCGCAAAAAAGCGTGACAGATTCGCGAAAGCCCGTGCTAGCATGGCCGGCATCAAGGAATTTTCGAACCTGGAGGGATATTTACAATGGCTTTCAAGAGGATCACGGGCGCGGCGGTGATGACCGCGATGCTGATGGTGCCGGTCGGGCGCGCCCAAGCGGACGAGTTCGTGGGCGGGCTTGTCGGCGGGCTGATCGGCGGGGCGATCGGCAGCGGCATCGCCAACCAGCAGCGCAACAAGGCCCGGACGCGCACGCGCACGGTCTACGTGCAGCCCCGCGCCAGTTCGGCGCAGCGGCAGCAGGCAAGGGAAATCCAGACCTCGCTGAACTATTTCGGCTTCAATGCCGGGGCGGCGGACGGTGTTCTGGGCGGGCAGTCGCGGGCGGCCGTCTCGCGCTACCAGGGCTATATGGGCTATCCGGCGACGGGGCAGCTGACCGAGTACGAGAAGACCATGCTGCTGGGCGCCTATCACCGGGCGCTGGCGGGCGGCGTGGAGGTCAACCAGATCATCGCCAAGTCGAACGAGGGCGCGCGGGCCATCCTGATCGCGCAGCGTGACGGGACGACCGGCAGCCGTACCACCGGCTATGCCGGGCTGCCGATGGCGGTGTCGGAGGCGGTGGACGAGGTGGCGGACAGCTCCGATCCCTCGGCCGAGCAACTGCTCCAGCGCTCGGGCTTCATCCAGCTGGCGGACCTGAACGGCGACGGCAACACCGATTACATCATCGACACGGCGCTGGCCGGCAGCAGCTTCTGGTGCAACGCCTCGCAGTGCAAGACCATGGTCTTCGCCTCGACCTCCGACGGGTACCGGCGCAACGACATGCTGCTGCACGCGCCCAAGCCCGACAGTTTCGACTGTGTCGGCGGCACCTGCCAGGTGAAGGCGGCGCCGGCGGCGCAGCCCGAGGGCAACACGATGATGGCCAAGGCCGAGGGGCCGGAGACCGGCGCCACCGCCGGGCTGACCCTGCCGGTGTTCAACACCGCGCCGAAGCAGAAATCGCTCTCGAGCCATTGCAGCAAGGTCAACCTTTTGACCAGCGCCAATGGCGGTTTCACCACCGTTTCGGATGTCAGCAACGCCGATTTCGCGCTGAGCGAGCAGCTTTGCCTGACGCGGACCTATGCGGTGGCAAGGGGCGAGGACATGATGGCCTCGGTCCAGGGGGCGAGCCAGGCCGCGATCGAGCAGCAATGCGATGCCTTCGGGGCCAGCATGGCGGGCTATGTCGGCACGCTGGGTTCGAAGCCGCCCAAGGCGGTGCTGAACGAGGTGAGCGGGCTGGTGCTGAACAGCGGCATGACGCCCGAACAGCTTCGGACCACGGCGCAGATCTGCATGGCGAGCGGCTACCAGGCCGACAAGATGCCGGCGGCGCTGGGCGGGGCGCTTCTGCTGACCGCGCTGGGCGAGCGGCCCTATGCCGAGCTGGTGGGCCATCACCTGCATGGCGGGTTCGGCACGGAGGGCAATGCCGACATGGCGCTGGCATGGTACGAGGTGGCGATCTCGGCGCTGGATGGCGGGGCGGCCCCGGTCTTTGCGCCGAGCCAGGCCGAGCGGGTCGAGGTGCTGCGCAAGGCGGCGCTGGGTCTGGCGGGCGGCGACGTTGCGATGCCCGTGCCGGCCGCGGCCAGCGATACGACGATGCCGGTCTTCAAGCTGGCAGAGTAGGAATCACAGCCGGGAGGGCGCTCCTGTTTGACCCGGCTGCGGCCTGTGTGCCGCGGGGTTTCATATAAGCGGCTCCGTGAGGGCACAGGCGATGCGCGGCATGGGGGAAACTCCGTGCCGCGCCTTCGACTCCGGGCGGGTGAAAAAGGCGGAATTTTCCTCTTCACAAGGGGGCGGCAATTGCGTATACGCCGCGCACCTACCTGATCACGTGCGGTCGTGGCGGAATTGGTAGACGCGCAGCGTTGAGGTCGCTGTGGGGTAACACCCGTGGAAGTTCGAGTCTTCTCGACCGCACCATCACCATCCCCTTGAAAACATGGAAAATAAGGAAAATCAGGCCTTTGAGCTTGAAAAACGTCACACATGAAGTCACACATGGCTGTGTGACGATTCTATTTGGAGGTGGCGACATGGCTCTGCCGAAGGTCGAGGGAACGATACAGCTCAGAGGGCGGTATCAGGCGAAAATCAGGGTTCCGGAGCAGATTCAAGAGCACTGGGGCGGGAAGCCGATCTATCAGAAGAGCTTGAAGACGTCCGACCCTGCGACTGCCGAAAAAGAGGTTCGGGCCATTCGTGCAGTCATGGATGCGCAGATGAATCAGGCCAAGGCGGAAGAGGGCTGGCAGGCTCTGGCCCGGAACCTACCCCCAGATCAGAAGGCCCTTCTGGACTCCGCTGGCGGGCTGTCAGGGCTTCTGACTGAGTTCGAGCGGGGCAGGAAGGCGCTAGCCTTTATGCAGGCCGGTATGCCCTCTGATGCGGGGCGCATCGACGTCGATGGGGGCGAAGTCGAGCACGTCAAAGGCGATACCTTCGTGATCCAGAAAACCGGTTCGCCGCCTTCCAAGGTGTTGACAGATCAAGTTGCCGATCCCGAAGAATTGCAGATTCAGCAGGCAGAGCACCAAGCCGCGTCAACGGCGATACGTGCCCAGACGAATGCGCGGGGGCGTGTCCTCCGCCAGATCGGGCAGGACGTAGTGCTTGAGGGTGACGTGTTCAGTCTGCGCGACGTTATCGAGAAATGGGCACCGACTGTCGATCCACAAACCGCTGACGCGGCGCGGTATTACGTCCGGCGGTTCACGGAACTGCATGGTGAAATCGCGGTCACCGAACTGACCAAGGCCCATCTACGCGACTATGCCGACGCCATCAAAGGACTGCCCACGATCACTTCCGCAAAGCTGACAGACGGGCGTCATGTCCGAGACCTGCCATTCCGTGAGGCCGTGGCATGGGCGAAGAGGCATAAGAAGGACACGCTGGGCGCAGCGACTGTCAACAAATACGTTTCCATGCTGAAGGGCCTGATGGGCTTCGCGGTGGGGCAGGGGTACCGCCCGGATGATCCTTGGGCGACCTACCGCCTTCCGAAGGTGAAGCAAAAACATAGCGCGAAAGCAAAAGAGAAGCGGCGTCCTTTTGCCCCGGAAGAGGCGCGCCGGATACTGGATCACGTGGCCGCGTCCAATCAGCCGCAATACGGAAAAACTACAATCGACTATTGGGGGCCGTGGATTGCTGCGCACCATGGGACGCGGTTGCAGGAAACCTGCCAGCTTCGCCTGTGCGACTTCGAAGAGCGGGACGGAATATGGTCCATGCAAATCACCGACGAGGGCGAGGGTATGCGGGCGAAGTCCGGTTCCTCGGTTCGGTGGGTCCCGGTCCATCCCAAGCTTCTGGAAATTGGCTTGCGGGCGCATATCGAGGCGCGCCGGAAGGATATGCCCGCCGACGCCTTGGCCTTCAATCAATGGGGTCGATATGCGAAGAAGTTGGAGGAACTACAGCCGGACAGCCGGGGCCGCGTCAGCGGCGATTACGGCAAGCGGTTCGCTTACCTGCGCGGGCAGGTCTTGAGGATCACGGGCGGGAAGGTGGCCTTCCACAGCTTCCGGCACCGCTTGCAGGATGCGGCGGACAACGTGGGTATCCCGGACTCGCATCGGCGGTATCTCACGGGGCGCGCGAACAGGGATGCGGTCGAGGGCGGGTACGGCGAGGGCGCGGCCATGCGATACCTCTTCGAAAGTCTTCAAAAGATTGATCCGCTTGCGCGCTGACGGTCGAAAACATTCTCGCCAATAACTTGCAGGCCCGCCGATTTCGGCGGGCCTTTTCTTGCCCAAGTGAAAATAGGTCCGATTCGGACCTTGACCCTTTCTGCCGATTCGTTGACGGCTGCAATATTTTCAGTCATTATGCAAGCACAAAGTCGCGATGCGACAATATTTCCTGATATATGAGGAATTGAGCAGTGTATACCACTATTGAACAGTACGCGCGTGCGGCGGGCGTCTCGGACGCAACCGCGTCCCGGCGTCTCGCCGACGTCCCTTTCCGTATCCCGACGCGTGGGCGAGGGCGGAAGCATTTTCCCCTCGCCGCCGCCGTCATGACCTTGAAGGGCAAAGAAGTAGACGCAGGAGCCGCTGAGAGGCTGGCACAGGCCGCTTGTGACCTTCACGGGCGCGACCTCTACGTTGAAGCGGAATTCCTCCCGATGGCCCGCGATTTCGCGGAGTGGCTTCCGACCGAGGTCATGCGCAACCGTCTTCGCACCGCCCAGAACTCTTTCGTGGTCGCGGTCGCAAACAGCCGCCTGTGCAGTCCGACGATTGTTCGGAACCTGACGCCCCTGCGCGAACTGTTTGCGCTCTGCCCGCCGGTTTTGGCGTGGGTCCTGCGTGGGGGCGAGGCACCGGACGTTGACGGTATCGCCCCCGCGTTCGCCGTCGCATCGAACGAGGGCACCCTTGACCAGTATCATATCAATATGAAGGAAGCGGCATGACCGATCCCTCGAACTTTTTGAACATCATCAACAACAGCCCTTCCTGCGCCGAACGCTGGGCGGAGCTGACCGAGAAGGCAATCGCCGATGCGCGCGAACACGGCGTGACGTTGGAACCGGATGACGTGCTCAATATCCGCGAAGTTCGTCTCGCCGCGATGGGGGCACCGCTCGATTCCGACGCCTATCAGAGCGAACTGTTGAACCTTCCGGCGCTGTCCACCGCTGCCCGCAAGAAGGCGATTGCCGAAGGTGACGAACAGGCGCGGGCGGCGGCAGTCGCGGACGTGAATCGGGGAAAGGATGACGTGCACCACAGTCACCGCGTGGCCCACGCTGCCCGCCGCTTGTCGGAAGCGCGCGAACTCGGAATTGCCACCGCCCCGGCGGAAGCGGATTCCGTGTCCCGGAACGAGCGCCTTGAGATGCTTAAGGACGTCAAGGACCCGGCGACTCGAGTCAGTCTCGCCAGAAAGTGGGGGTTGATCGAATGACCACTATTGATCGTATCGTCTCCACTGTTCGGCATTGGCCCTACGCCATCGAACACGGCACCTATCACCACCTTTTCGAGCGCCGCGACAACCTTCGCGAACAGGCGGACGGTCCGCCGATCTATGACGGCGGCGGGCACGTTTTCCGGCCCACTGGCGAGTTGTTGACCGCCGAACAGTATCGGGACGTCTGCGACCTTCTGGAAGCACCTGCGGAAGAACCTGACAGCGGCCCTGAACCGGAAAATTCGCCGACCCTTACCCCGGCAGACCGGCGGCGGAACAACGTCCGTGGAAGGGCAGAAGCCGCAACCCGCCGCGCTGGGGGATACTGATATGTCTGACCCCATGACTGACTCCGGAACCGCCATGGACGAGGGCTGGTTTGGCTACGCGGCCGGGATCGACACGTCGGGCAGCTTTATGCATTTGCCGCCCAAGGAGCGCACCGCCGCGAAGGAGCGCAAGCGCGCGCGGGAGGAACGCTGGCGCAGGGGGCGTGAAGTCCGCACCACGTGGACCGAACAGCGGTTTGAGCAGGAAGCGCGCGAAATCGCCGAACAGATTGCCGACTGGGAAAGGGCACGCGATGCGGCGTAGGACCTTCCAGTACGGCACCCCCGCCGCCTTCGATGCGCACAAGTATCTCGTGGCATGGACTCGGGCGCAGAGACGTGCAGCCCTCTGGCATGCCGCGCGTCTGACCTGTCCCGATCATCAATCCTTCATCGCCAATGCACACTCGATTGAATTGGACGTGCATGCGCAACTCGAACGCGAGGGACTGGCCTAGGTCCCTCCATAGTCCACCAAAGATGTGGACAGAACAGGCGGCGGCACCCTGTAGCCGGGGTTCTCGTGGAAGAGTATTGCCGCCGCCTGATCCACTAACGCAACCACCACTGTTAGGAGAAACAGACCAATGACCATCGAAGACACCTACCCCGAGAAGCTGCTTTGCGCCGATCTTTCTCTGTTGCTGGGCAACGCCCTGCATCGGACGGGCAGCAACCGCACCGCCGGGTTCCACGTCCCGTTCAGTCAGTTTAGGGACCTTTGCGATGGCGATGCACGTCTCGCCCGCAGGGTGCTCCTGCGGACGGGCTGGATTCCCGATGACGGAGACATCTGGATTTGGGGCAAGGGCCGGAACACGCTGGAAAAGGCGATTCCCTTGGACGTGTTGGAAGAGGCCTATGTTGCCATCTTCGACGATTACCGGCCCCTTGATGATGAGGCGGCGAGGCCTGTCGCGGAAGCCGCATGATTTCCGCATGAGTACACCTGAAAGTTGATTTTCGGCTTCAAGCTGAAAGTGCGAGTAGCTTTTTGGCTTGAAGCAGAAATCATGACTTTACCATTTTGGTCAAATTCGGCTTGAAGCCGAAAAAGCTAGTTTGATCAATAAGTTGCGCTAGATTCTTCTTGCCTCTCCTTCCCGAGTGTGCGAGAAGGTCAACCGTCCGGCTGCGAGTTCGGGTTGGATAAATGAATACGACATAGGAGACGATACAAATGAACGTAATCAACCTTAACGAGAGCATCGGGCGCGACGCCGCGCTGGTTGTCGTCACAAACAAGATGGCAGAACTGGGCCAGCTTCCCTTCTCTGTGGAGCGCGACGCTGCGCTGCATCAGGCGCGGGCCGAGCTTGGTAAGTTGCTGGGGGCGGCATGATGCAGACTGCCGAAGATAGGCGGGGTGCGGAACCTAGTAGGTAAATACGGTCGTGGCCCGCGTTAGCGGGCGACGACAACCAACATACTGGTCCACCAAAGAATGTGGACTGGGGCGGCAGGTTTGTCTTGTCTTGCTGTCGCCCGCCGTCGCACAGGATGTGACCGAATAGACAGGTCTGAAGGAGAAATCGCTATGACATGACATAAGGAGAGAACAGTGAGTAACACGGCAAAGACTGCCAGCCATAACGGGGCAGAAGCCGACGTCCTTGAAGAAAATCTCGGGCACGCCGAAGTCGTCGAAGCCATTCCCGACCCCGAGGATCGTAATCCCACGCCCTTCGATGAAGCTCGTGCTGAAGCTGCGGCAGAACGCGGCGAAGTAACCACCCCCTTCGACCGCCTCCCCGTATCGTCATTCTTCGGGGCACCGCCTCGGGGGTCCATGTACCATACCAAGCGTGCAGAGACAGCGCGTCGGCGCGCCCAGTCCATTCTGCCGGAAGGGCACATGACGAAGGCCAAGGAGGAACTGGCAGACAGGGTCACCCGCAATGGGAAGTATGCGGATTCGGCGGATCACAACGTCATGTCGCTGGCCTACACCTATTGGTACGCAGACCTCGGAATGCCGGTTCTCGACGGTGGCGGGTTCTTCAACGACGGGTCTCCTTGCGGTCACGTGGACGCACCCAAGACGCCGCGCGGCGCGGGATGGCAGGGTCGCGGGTCGGTGGACCATAATCAGCTCACCGCCTACTGGCAGGGCGAGGGTGAGTATCCGCCTGACAAGAAGGGCGAAGTGCACCCCGTCGCCGGTCCCCAGCTTCCGCGCAACGTCTGCTTCATCGTCCCGAAGGGTTTCATGGTTGTTGACCTCGACGGCGCGCGCGGTGACGCAGAGTTCAAGCGCCTGATCGAAGAGAACGGCGAGTTGCCGACGACGTGGACCTCTATCAGTGGGTCCGGTGGGCGCCACTACGTGTTCCGCACCGAGAAGGATATCCGCAACACCGCGTCCGCCATGGCGGACAAGATCGACATCCGCGGTGTCGGCGGGCAGATCGTCGTCGAGCCTTCTCTTCACAAGTCTGGCGGGTTCTATCGTTGGGCGGACGGTCTCGCGCCGTGGGAATGCGAAGTCGCGCAGTGCCCCGGATGGCTTGAGGACCTTGCATACGAGGCCACCAAGTCGCGGAAGAAGACCGGAACGGGAAAGGAAGGCATCGGTCGCAAGCCGAAGGGTCAGACCGGTCTTGGCTTCGAGGTTTATCTGGACTCCATCGGAGATCACGACGACGGCGCGGGCTTCGATGCACCGATCTACAGTGCAGCCTGTTCATGGTTTTCAATCCACGGGGCAGACGCTGACGCGTCCGAGCTGTTCGACGTCCTTCAGAAGCGCATTCTCGACGCCGTTTGCGAGGACAATCGCAACGTCGAACGCTATGCAACCGATGACTACCTCGACAACCGGATCGCGCAGGCCCGCGCGTACATCGAAGATGCGGAACCGGAAGAACAGTCTGAGATTCCCGAGGTCGCCAACGAATTCGAACCGATCACGGATTGGCTTCCGAAGGGTTACGATATCCGTGGGAAGACGATCTATCTCAAGGGGGAAGACCGCGACACGCCTCTGTGCCAGCTCTTCAATGTCTTGGGACGGGCCGCGAACGAGGACTCGCATAGTGGTGCCGGTGTCATCATTCAGTTCACCAATCGCAACGGCGTAGACGTAGAGCTGACGCTCGACCGCCGCGAGATCATGAAGGAAGGCGGCGGCGAAATCCTCGACACGCTCGCGGATGCGGACATGCTTATTCATGTGCGCGACCGGAAGGGCAAGGGGCAGCTTCTGGACCTTCTCCACCGGGTCATGCCGCAGCGCCTCATCACCACGATCAAGCAGCCCGGATGGGTTCGGGACCGGTCCGGCGAGATCACGGGATTTCTCTGCCCCACCGGCGAGTTTATTGCGGCCCCCGGAGCGTCGCAGCGCCGTCTGCACAGCGATGCGACCGTGAAGGACACTCAGCCCCTCGGAACTTTGGAAGGCTGGCAGAAGGCCACGTCAGTGGCCCCTCGGAACTTCTACTGGGCGGTCGGCGTCGCTTCGGGCTTCGCAGGTCCTGTGATGGGTCTTCTGGGAATGCGGCCGTGCGGCCTCTATATCACCGGGGCCTCGTCTCTCGGGAAGACGTCTGCCTCACACTATGCCGCATCTGTATGGGCATCGCCCTTGACCAAGAAGGGCACCTTTTTCTCCATGAATGCGACTGCGAACGCGGTAGAGGACCTCGCCGTCATTGGTAGCGAAACGGTTATGGGTCTCGACGAACTGGGCGGAATGCAGCGACCCGGCGATCTCGCCGCCATGCTCTTCGGATTGGAATCTGGGGTCAGCAAGTCGCGCAAGCGTGGATATGGCCCCGAGGATGTCGAGTTCGCGCCGTTCACCATCTTGACCTATGAGCGCGGCCTCCGCGAATTCATTACCGGTGCCGGTTCAACGTACAACGACGGCCTGAGCGTCCGCTTTCCGACGATCAACGCGTCGGACGGTAAGAAGGTTTCGGACGAGGTCTTCGCAACGGTCGAGAGCTGCCACAAGCACTTCGGACATGCGGGGCCTGCCTTTATCCGGTGGTTGATCTCAGAAGGCTTCGTCGCCGAGCCTACATCGCTCTTGAAGCGTCACAGCAAGCTCGTCAAGAAGATCGTCGGCAAGAACGCTGGTCAGCAGATCACGCGGGCGGCGCGGGTGTTCGCGTTGGTGGCGTTGTCGGGTGAACTGGCGAAGGAGGCGGGCCTGATCGACTTCGACATCCTGCCGCACGTCAAGGAGGCGTTCACGACCTTCCGCGCCACGGATGAAGCCCGCGCATTCACCGGCGGTGGTGGCGCTTTGGATGGCTTCCGTGCCTTTCTGTCGACGCAGATGGGCGTTGGTATCGTACAGGCCGAACAGGCCGAGGCAGAGCGCAACCGCCCCGTAATCGGATGGCAGACTAAGACGCATTACATCCTGAATTGGGAGGTCCTCGCGGACCCCCGTAAGTACGGCATGACCTGTACACGCGCCGAACTGGTCAAGGCTCTGAAGGAAATCGGTGCAATCGAGATGCAGGGTAAGAACAGTTATTGGCCGAACCTCCCCGAGGAAATCGGTGGCAAGCTGAACAATCTGCGTGTGATCCGGGAGAAGTTGGAGTTCTGACGATCTCCGGGGTCGGTGAAATGGTGGAGGCCCGCGTTTTAGCGGGCCTTCTCGTTACTCGGTAGGACATTTTCGGTTTGTCCTACCGGTTGTCCTACCGGCTAAGTCATTGAAAAAAATGGACAGTAGGAACGGTAGGACCGGTAGGACAGGATTCGAAGGGGTAGGCGCGCGCGGCGGTGTTCGCGGGTGATCGCAGGCGATAGAAGGCTATTGCGAGAGGACACCTTTTACTTTTCCTATCATTCCTATTTTCCTATCAAGTCATAAAAACAAGGGGTTTTACGGGTAAAAACCGGTAGGAATTGCGGTAGGAATATTTTCAGAATTCCTACCACTAATCGGCGGAAAAACGGTTCAGACAGGTCCACCGATGCGACCACAATTGGCGCGACTCAGTTCATGCGATACTTTTGGACTGCGGAGGATGTCGTCATGAACCATGCTGGAATACTTATTCTTGAGGATGAAGCTGTCATCGCCCTCGGCCTTGAAACCGCACTTCGAGATCGCGGGTTCGTTAACCTAGTCGTGTGTGACACGATCAAGGGTGCCACGACTGAAATCAAAAAGCACGTCCCGACAGCCGCCATAATCGACCTGATGGCAGAAGGTAGCACGTCAAGCGTCGACGTCGCTCAACGGCTAAATCAGCAATTGTGCCATGTTCTGTTCATCGCGGACTTCAAGGAAGACGCCCGCGACCTCCCCGACACTCTGCGAGGGTGTCCGGTTATCGAGAAGCCGTTTCGTGATGACGAGGTGATCGAGAAGCTAGACCAGATCGTAACGGAATGGGGTGCTGCCTGAGACGGTGAGCGCCAGCATCAACCGGCATCAGTCGGATAACTGACGCGGACCCTCACCGAGGTGGATGCAGGGTGAAGGCCCGCGCCAGCGGGCTTGAAGGGACCCGCCCTGTCGCGACCGTGCACGGCATTGTCGACCCGCGCAACCTAAAAGTTAAACCCGTCGACCTGAATCGCTTATGATGATGGGCGACCGGAACGCCACTCCACGCCCAGCCGCCCCACCTCAGGCTGAAAGGCGACCCGAGGTACCCAATTGTTTCGCTGGCGCGTCCTGTCGGACAGGCAGGCAGAACGCGCCAGCGATGGCAGGGAGAAACCTACCGCCAGACGCCTCATGGGGGATGTGACGTCCGGCAGGCATTTGTCGCCTATCCGCATACTGCCACACAACCATGCACACATACCTCTCGCCGCGATGTTGCGGAACTGATACACGCAAAAGTCCCCTTCCAGTGGCCGTCGAAACGACACAACACAACATCCGAATTTGTATACAATTGCATTGATGTAATGTATATACAAATGATATACATATATCGAGCGCGCAGCACCGAAAAAACCGATTGTTTCCGGATTTTCCGCCGGACTCGGCGTCCCAATTGTGTTATTTTTCTTGAGAAAGTTAACGGATGATTCCGGCAACCATTTGAAAGGGATGTAATATGTCTAAAATGAAGACTCCCGCCTTCGCCTATATGCGGACTTCCAGCGCCACAAACGTGGGCGAGGACAAGGATTCCGATAAACGCCAGCGGGCAGCAATCGAGGCCTACGCCGATGCGAACGGGTACCAGATCGTCCACACCTTCTATGACGCCGCTGTATCTGGTGCCGACCCTATCGACTCCCGCCCCGGTATGCAGGAACTTCTGGACGCCGTGCTGTCAAACGGCACACGCACCATTTTGGTGGAGTCGCCAGACCGGTTCGCACGGGATGCAGTCGTGCAGGAACTGGGCCATCGCCTTTTAAAACAACGCGGAGTCGACCTGATCCCGACCACCGCGCCCGACTACTTCATGGTCGATACGCCCACGACACAGCTTGTACGGACGATCCTAGGCGCTGTCGCCGCCTTCGACCGCCGGAACACGGTGGAGAAGCTGAAAGCCGCCAGAGACCGCAAGAGCGAGGCTCTGGGCCACAGGGTGGAGGGGAGGAAGCCTGTTAGCGCTGACGCGCTCACGGAGGCGAAACGCCTGTATCGCCGGAACCCCAAGACCGGAAAGCGCCGGTCCCTGCGCCAGATCGCCACCGCGCTCGCCAAGGGTGGTTTCACTGCACCTTCCGGCAAGGAGTATCAGGCAAACAGCGTGCGCCAGATGCTTGTCAAGGCGGGTGTGTACAAGCCCGATGCGGCGTGACCGGCTGCATGGTATCTCGGGCATAACAGCACGTTTTCGGCTTGGTAGTGCGGTAGTGGCCCGCGTCAGCGGGCATGAAACCATTCCGTTTCCTTCAACGATTTCATTTGCGAATCTTGATATTATCGTTTAAAATCAATTGAGTATGGGATCCGTGACCACCCTAGGGGTGGGCCTGAATCGGGGGCCGGGTGCCGCCTAGATAGCCGAGCACAACCCGCCAAATTCTGCACTGCGACTTCGCGGTGTCATGTTGTTGGCCTACCCCGCCGGTTTCGTTGCGTTCGGGCCTGTTTGGTTGCTCTGCGCGTAGCTTACGCCGGGTGTAAGAATCCAGATCAATAGGGACCCGTCGCCAGATCGAGGACCCCTGTCGCGGTTCTCGAATGGGCTTCAGAAAATTTCCCTAGAATCCAGATTCGGACACAACCTAAACGTGTGACCCATTCTGCCGGATCGCTAGGTACTGACGGCCATCCTATGGTAGTATGTGACCATCTCCAGCAGTCACCGCCGATCTCTCCCGGCGAGTGCTAGGCGAGGATCACAGGCGATTTGTCTGCCACTGGTCCCCCGTGATCCTCGCACCCTTTCACGCAGGCAAGAAAGAAAGGCCCCCCAGAATGGCCGAGACTCATGAACTCCGTTTGAAGATCGACAGCACGCCCGCCAAGCGCGGCGCGCGTGAATTCACTTCCGCCATCAACGCGGTCAAGGTCGCTGTCCGCGACCTCGAACGGGACTCCACCGGGGCTTTCACCAAGCTTCGCAACATTTCCCCCAAGGTGGACGTGTCGGGCCTTAAGGCCGCGTCTCGCGAGGCGAACAACGTCGCCAAGGTGCAGGGGCAGGCAGAGCGGGCAAGCGAGCGCGCCGCCGCCGAGATGAAGCGTGTCGCCCTGTCCAGCGCATCCGCCATGCGGACCTCGCAGAACGAGGTGCAGCGCCTGACCGAACGCTTCGCGGCGCTCGGCACCACGGATGCTATCGACCGCCTGAATCGCGATCTTATGACCATGAAGCAGGCCCTGACCTCTGCCCAGTCGGGACTCGACGTTCGCACCGCCCGCAGTTCCTTCAGCGACACGTCCGCCGAACTGAAGCGCCTCGCCAACGATCTCGAAGCCGAGTCCCGTGCTCACCGCCGCGCCGCTGACGCGGCCTCTCACCATTCCGACCGCCTCGAAACCTTGGCACAGCGCTATGACCCCATCCGGGCCAATTCCATGCGCTACGCCCGCGCCCTCGCCGAACTGTCGGAACTGGAAGAATCCGGGATGATCAGCGCCAGTCGGGCAGCACAGGCGCGACAGGATGCTGCCCAGTCGATGCTGGCCGCGTCAGCGGCAACGGATCAGTACACCGCCAGTCTTCAGCGCAACGCTGCCATGACCCAGCAGGGGATTATGGCGGGGCACCAGTTTCAGGACATCTTGATTCAGGCCCAGATGGGGTTCGCGAGTGTTGGGCAGGTCGCCCTCATGCAGGGCAGCCAGCTTGCCAGCCAGTTCGCCAGTCTCAAGGCCACCGGGGGCAGCGTCTTCCGCACCTTGTTGTCTGGACTCGGTTCCCTGCTTTCGCCGTTGACGTTGACCACGGTGGGGTTGGTGGCGGTCGGGACGGCGGCAGCAAAGTGGCTCTTCTCAGCCGGGGAAGATACGAAGAGCTTCAGCGACAGCCTGTCCGACGCCCACACCAGTATCCAGAACCTGCGCAGCGCCACCGACGCCCTCGCAGGCGGGAACCTCGCCGATCTCCGCGACAGGTACGGCGAGGTCAACGACCAGCTCGACGCCCACCTCGAACGCCTTCAGAAGGTCGCCAACCTTGAAGCCGCCGTTGCCAACGCCGACATGATGGCCAGCTTTCGCGATGCTCTGACGTCTGACGGAAACCCGTTCACTGGCGAGGTGGACGCCGTCCGCCGCGCGTTCGAGTCCACGAACGATCAGGCCCGGCACCTTCTCGGACTTATGGACCGGGTCCGTAGTGCCCGGACCTTCGAGTCACAGGCGCAGGCGGTCACCACCTTGCGCGAGGCCATCGAAGATACCGGCGTCAACCTCGACTCCGCCGAAGGAGCGGCGGCACGGATGCTTATTCAGTTGGTCAAGGCGGAAGACGCCGCGTTGATGCTGAAGGCCGCACAGGACGGCACCACTAGCGCCACGAACAGCAGCGCCGCCGCCGCCTCGAACCTGTCGGCAGAACTTGGAACGGCGGCAAATGCTGCCGCACAGCTTCTCGCCAATCTCGGGAGCGTACCCGCCGCCCTGTCCGCACTTCAGGGGAGTGTGCAGGACCAGATCGCAGGGATTCAGGCGACGAACCGGTCACTTGAAATCCAGCTTTCTGAAGGCCTGACTTCCGCCGCTGCGAACCGCAAGGTCCAGCTTGAAGATATGGTGAAGGCGGCGCAGTCCGGAGACGGTCGCGTGAGCCTCGACCAGATCGCCACGGCAGCCAAGGAAATCGAAACCCTCGAAGCCGCCGCCAGGCGTACCAAGGAACTCCGCGACCAGATCGCCGAGGCCAACAGGCCCTCAAAGGGTAGCAGTGGAGCCGGTTCACGCAAGGCGGCGCTTTCGGAAGAGGCCAAGGCCATGGAAGACCTCAACGACAGCTTGCAGGGTCGGCTGGACGGACTCCGGCAGGAAAATCTGGCGTTGCAGCTTGTCGCCAATGGCACTGTGGAAAGCACCGAAGCGGCACAGGCGCTCGCAGAGGCACAGCTTGCGACCGGCGGGGCCGTGGACGCGAACACGCTGGCAATGGTCAAGCAGATCGACGTCGCCGCCCGCCTGAACAAGGAACTGACCAAGGCCGCGAATGACCCGGTGAAGAAGTGGCGCGAGTCCGTCCCGACTTGGAAGGAAGCCGCCACCGAAATCGAGATGGGGGCAATCAACCACGTTCGCGACGCCATCTCCGAAATGATCAAGACCGGCAAGTTCGACATTGAAGCACTTGGCGACGCGATCTTGGGCACTATCGCGGACATTGTCGCGGACAAGGCAGTTAAGGAACTCCACACGCTTCTGGGCGGCGATGACCGTTCCAACGGTGGACTCCTTGGGGGTCTGTTCGGATCGTTCGACTCCGTTGGTGACCCTGCCACCGCCCAGACTGGGCAGGCCGTTGCAAATGGCGGGATGCAGGCCGGTCAGTCGATCTCGACCGCGATGGTTCAGGCAGGCCAGACTGTAAGCCAGCAGATTTCGCAGGCGATGACGCAGGGCGGTCAGATGACCGGACAGCAGGTCCAGCAGGCCCATGCCATGGGCGGACAGCAGGCGGCGAACGCAACCCGCCTCGCCGGGGTACAGCATGGCCAGCAGGTGCGCCTCGCGACCAACACCAGCGGCAACCAGCACGCCACCCGTGTGAAGACCGCAATCGAGTCCGGCGGACGCGAACATGCTTCGATGGTTCGCAGCGCGGCCAGCGGCTCGAACGGTTCGGGCGGGTTCCTCGACTTCCTCGGGGGTCCGCAGGGGCTGATTGGCATGGCCATCGGCGCTTTCGATGAAGGTGGATACAGCACCGCCCCGGCAAACTTCGCCACCGCCCCGGTATCGGCTTTCCGGCACGCCCCGCACTTCGCGGAAGGCACGCCGAACACGTCAGGTATCCCTGCCATCCTTCACGATAACGAGGCCGTGGTAAACCTCACCAAGGGTCGGAAGATTCCTGTTGAATTGAACGGCGACCCGGCAGCGGGCGGCGGTCAGACGATTTCCTACAATCCGACCTACAACATCAGCACGCCGGATGTCGGCGGATTCAGGAAGTCGCAGAAGCAGGTAACCGCCGAAGGATTCAGCGCAGCCCAGCGGGCGGCGAAGGCCAATAACTGAGGAATCGAGAATGAGCAGACTTGGAATCTATGCCGACAAGATCGAAGCAATCCGTGAACAGAAGGGGTTGACGCCCAGCGGGTTCCGGGAAGACGGAACCGACGCCGCTGGGGCGGACAAGGAGGCGATGGAACGCGAAATGTATCGCCGGGCCGATGCGCATCTGCCGTCCGGTATCGGTAGCCCTCCCGAGGATGAGTCGAACACTGCCTAAAACTTGGACGACAGCTAGACAGTACCGCGCAACTGAGGATGGACTCAGCGTGAAAGCAGGTCTGAGAAAAGTTCATCCTCCGAGGGAATATCTTGCCTATGAAGAATTGACTGAACAGACTGGATTAGAAGACTCCAAGCTCGCATCCACTGCTTCTCACTGACGTTCTTTGCAGTTCCATGCGTGATTGAACTTCGGTCTTTATAGCTCTGTTTGGCATCGGCGTAGGTCTGCATACGTGATGCGACTGGACCGCAAAGCTCTGCCAACGTGAGCGACATTCTGAAAGACAACTCCGGCCCCTTACCAAAGACAGTCTCGAAGGCCTGCCAAATATGCAAGATCGATGAGGCATAGTCTGGCATCAAAGGTGCCTTTACCAGTGCTGCACGTAGCGTCGCCGCCTGACTGAACCGGGATTCGATCTCTTTCCATGAAGTGACAGCTTCGGTCGCTCTATGAAATATTCCTTCGTCTACACTTTTTCTGGATGGATTGACCTCTCCGCGAAGGAGAGAAAACGTCAACTCTAGCGGCCACCCCTCCACCCGAGAATCCTTAGCGGTGATCCCGTCTTTCAACCCCTCAGGTAGTTTGTCTCGTTGAATCTTCGAGCTTCGAGCATTGATACCGGCATATTCGTTTATCGAATGGCTTGTGGCGAAGGGAGCAATTGTTGGAGCCACACCTTCGAGGTAGAGCATTGCCCTAAGCAGATCCATTTGGTTCTTGGCGTCCCCGTGGTCGGTCGCGTCTACCGAGATTTCAAGACTAACGCTTGGTAGAAAGCACTGCATCAATTCTGCCGTCATTCGCATTGGATGATTTTCGGAGACCAACGAGTACAGATCAAAGACCGATACCTCCCAACGGCGGGGGTGAAGGCCGAAGCCCCCGACATCAAAACTCTCGGATGTCGAAGGCTTCAAAAACAAGAGGGGAAAGAAGAACCTTGCCATGCCTTTTTGTACCGTAAAAGTGATGTTCCCGCGAAGGGAATTCGGGCCACCACGAACACAGAAGAAGCGTGGGTCGCTGCGGTCCGTGGTCTCCGCCGAGCCTGATGAAACCTATGCGGATGGTGAAGGAAAAACGTCACACAAAAGGCCACATTCTCTCGTGTGACGATGGTGATAAACTCCATATAAATAAGGGGTTATAGGAAAAAATCGAGAATCGAGTCTTCTCGACCGCACCAGACATCCAGTAAAATCGAGCATCTGGATGGCTTTTGGGGCCATTCTCGAGGGCGTTTGCGCCCCGGATTTCATAGCCAGCGAGCCCAGCGGCCATTGCCACAGGCCGGGAACGACGCGCCGGGTCATCGGACACAGGACGTGTTCATGGGTCATCGAAAGTTTCATGCTGCTGAAATTGCCTCGTCGCGAAAAAGTTGTATGGATAAGGTCTGTGCCATTCTTCCGTGACTGGCCGCAGGCGGATTCGCTATTCTGCGGTGGAGACTAGGTTCCTTCCATCGCGTCGCATGGGCATGGGAAGGTAAGTCTTTGAAAAACCGAAAGACCTCTTGTTGGCTGGTTTTCGTGTGCTTGCTTTCCAGCTGCGCAATCGAGAGAGACAACCTTGCGGAGCGGCCGAATCTTTACCGGGCCGAGTCGGCGCTGGTAATCCCGCGAATTGATCCGCGGGCCGAGTCGGCCACACCGCGCCTTTTGTATGTAACCGACCGTGCGGCCACGCCGGGGAAACAGGGCGCGGTGGCTTATGGCAACGGCAGATCGGACTCGATGGCGCTGGGAAGTGCCCAGATCGCGTTCGGAGACGGCTCTTGGGACGTTCTGGAGCGGTGTACCTTTGAAGTGGAATGTCCCGACATACGATTGAAAGTGCAGGAGGCGACGGAGTTCCTCAGGTTCTCGAATGTCCCGCTTCCGGTCAGACAGCAAGGCGACGAGATTGTCTTCCGCGAGAAGGAGCTGGAACAATATCGGCGTCAGGGCACGGCTTTCAAAGCCATGGTCGGGCAGGAGATACGCCGCACGGGAAACGACAGGGTGCTGATCTTCGTGCACGGCGTCAATTACAGTTTCGAAAACAGCATGACCACCCTTGCCAATATCTGGCACTTTCTGGGTCGGGATGTGACGCCTGTCGCCTATAGCTGGCCCGCGGGCAACGGGGGCATACTGGGATATTTCAGCGATCGCGAATCCGGCGAGTTCAGTGTCTATCACCTGAAGGAGACGTTGAAATTGCTGGCGGACGTGCCGGAGGTTTCCGAGATCGACATCGTGGCGCATTCCAGAGGGACGGCCCTGACCGCGATGGCACTGCGCGAAATGGTGATAGAACATCGGGCCGCGGGCCGTCACCCCCGCCGAGAGATGAAGACAAGGGTTCTTGTCTTCGCCGCGGCCGATCTTGACACCGGGGTGGTGCGGATGCGCCTCGCCGCGGAACGTGTTGAAGAGGCCTTCGAGCAGATGAATTTTTACGTCAATCCCAGAGACGGCGCGCTTCGGCTGTCTTCGCTGTTGACGAAAGCGCCGAGGTTTGGCGCCCTTGACCCGACTGAAATGTCACGAGAGCAGCTTCGGTCGTTGCAGAGGGACCGGCTGGCCTATTTCATTCAGGTCGAGAACGCGGGCAATCGGCCCGGACACGCCTATTTTCGTGAGAATCCGGCGGTCATGTCGGATATCGTGCTGGCTCTTGGCGAGGGGAACCGTCCGGGCAGTGCCCGCCGGCCGCTCGAGCTCGACAGCGATGGGCTGTGGCGCATCCATTCGAACTATCCCGGACCACGCCTTGTTCCGCCGGAGTTCGAGCCGGCTGGCCGTTGATGCAATCGCGGATTTCGCGAAGGGGTCACTCAAATCCGGGCAGGTGGCCCGTGAAGAGGCCCTGGTGACGCGTGTGGTGGGTGAGGGCCGGGATGACGGGCAGGACCGATAATGCCGTTCTGGGCATTCTGATCAGCCTCGTGGCGCTGGTGCTGTTCGACCTGATGGGCCTGATCATCAAGGCGATGTCGGTGCGCTATGGCGCGGCGGAGCTGTCGGCCTATCGCAACCTCTTCGGGCTGGTGCCGAGCGCGCTGGCGCTGTGGATGACGGCGGCGTGGCGGCGGGGCGACCGGAGCCTTCGGATGCGGCAATGGCGGCTTGCGCTGGCGCGGGGGCTGGCGGTGACGCTGGCGCAGCTTCTGTTCTACCTGTCGCTGGGGCTGATGGCCTTTGCCACGGCGACGACGATTTCCTATACGACGGCGCTTTTCACCACCGCCCTGGCCGTGCCGCTTCTGGGCGAGCGGGTGGGGGCGATCCGGTGGGTGGCGGTGGCGATCGGGTTCGTGGGCGTGGTGCTGATCATGCGGCCGGGCACGGTGGATTTCGCCTGGGTCATGCTGCTGCCCTGCGGGGCCGCGGCGCTTTATGCCCTGACAGGGGTGAGTGCACGGCTGGTCGACGAGGGCGTGCCGACGCCGCTGTTCAACCTCTATTCCTCGGGGGCGGCGGCGGTGGGCTCGGTGGTATTGGCGCTTGCGCTGGGCGGGTTTTCCCCGGTGGCGAGCCTTTTCGATGCCGGGATGATCCTGCTGATGGGGCTGTTCGGGGGCTCGGCGGTGCTGTGCCTTGTGGTCTCGTTCCGCATGACGGAGCCCAGCAACCTTGCGCCGTTCAGCTATTTCGGGATTCCCATCGCCTTTGTCTTGGGCTGGGTGTTTTTCGACGAGGCGCCGTTCGACACGCTGATGCCGGGGGCGCTTTTGATCGTGGGCGGGGGGTTGATGATCGTGTTTCGTGAGCGGCGGTTGCGGCGGGGTGGGGGCCTTCCGGAGTGAAAAGGGCCGCCATGGTTGTGTGGAATGGCGCGACGAATTTACGGGAGCGCGGAATCCAGGGCGAAGCCCGCCGCGCATCGCTGGGCCGTCCCGACGGCACGGCGATTTTGCTGGTGAAGTGTCACGCTCTGATGTTGGATGTGCTTGGCAGGGATAAAGCGGCTGCTACCAATGTTGGCTCGCCGTACCACGGCCCAGCGATGCGCGGCTCCGCGCCCGTTGAAAGGGAAAGGGCCGCCACGGTTGTGACGGCCCTTGTCTGTCGCAAGTCAGCCCGCCGCTATCCGTAGACCAGGTTTGGTAGCCAGGTGATGATCTGCGGGAAGAGCATGCAGGCCGTCAGCCCGACCACCTGCAAAAACAGGAAGGGCAGGGCCGAGCGGAAGATGTCGCCCATCGGGATTTCCGGCGGGGCCACGCCGCGCAGGTAGAAGAGCGCGTAGCCGAAGGGGGGCGACAGAAAGCTCATCTGCATGTTGACGAGGTAGAGCACGCCGAACCAGAGCACGAGATCGCTTTCCGAGCCGAGGCCAAAGGCCTGTGCCCCCAGCGCCTTGACGATGGGCACGAAGATCGGCACCGCCAGCAGCAGGATGCCGACCCAGTCGAGAAACATGCCCAGCATGATCAGGATGACCTGCATCAGGATGAGGATGCCCCATGGCCCCAGCCCAAGGCCGGTCATGGTGTCCTCGACGAATTGCTGGCCGCCTTCGAGCACGTAGAGGCCGACGAAGATGGTGGCGCCGAACATGATCCAGATGACCATGGCCGAGGCCTTGAGCGTGGTCAGGCAGGCCTCGCGCACGGTGGCCCAGTTGAGTTTCTGGTGGATGGCGGCGACGATGAAGGCGCCGAAGGTGCCGATGCCGGCCGCCTCGACCGGCGTGGCGACGCCGGTGAAGATCACGCCCAGCACGACGGCGATGAGCGTCAGCGGCGCGGCCATGTTGCCCAGCAGGCGCAGCTTCTCGGCGGTGCTGACGCGTTCCTCGACCGGGATGGGCGGGCCTTTTTCCGGGTTCACGTAGCAGATCACGGTGACGTAGAGGATGTAGAAGCCCGAGAGCATCAGGCCCGGCAGCACCGCGCCGATGAAGAGTTCGCCCACCGATTGCTCGGCCACCACGGCATAGATGATGGCGAGGATCGAGGGCGGGATCAGGATGCCCAGCGTGCCGCCCGCCATGATCGAGCCCATGGCGATTTTCGGGTCGTAATGGCGTTTGAGCATGGCCGGCAGGGCGATGATGCCCATGGTCACCACCGCCGCGCCGATCACGCCCACCATGGCCGCGAGGATCGTGGAGGCGATGATCGTGGCCGCCGCGAGCCCGCCCTTCACGCCGCCCAGCAGCTTGTAGATGACGTCGAACATCTCGTTGATGATGCCCGCCCTTTCCAGCATCGCCGCAAGGAAGATGAAGAGCGGGATGGCCGAAAGCTGGTAGTTGGTCATCAAGGGGAAGATGCGCGAGGGTACGATGTTGAGCGTGCGTTCGTCGCCGAGGATGAACAGGAAGACGCAGGCCAGCCCGCCCGTGACGAAGGCCAGCGGCAGGCCGGCCATCAGGAGCACGATGAGGCTGCCGAACATCAGCAGCGTCAGCCATGCAATGTCAATTTCGATACCCATGGATTACCCCGCCTGCAGGCTGTGATGTACGGTTGCGATATCGCGGGCGAGCTTGGCGATCCCTTGCAGGATCAACAGCACCGCGCCCACGACGATGGCCCATTTGAAGGGCCAGTAGGCGATGGTCCATTCCGAGAAGGAGACTTCGCTCACCACGGTCGCGTCCATCGCGAAGATCCAGCCGGTGACCAGCAGGGTGCCCGCGAAGATGAAGAAGAAGATCGAGGTGAAGAGATCGACCACCGCCCTCCGCAGCGGCGACCATTCGGCGTAGAACACGTCGACCTTCACATGCGCGTCGGTCATCGCGGCATAGGCGCCGGCGATGAGGTACTGCATCCCGAACATCAGGAACATGCCTTCATGCACCCAGATGGTGGGCGAGTTGAAGACGTAGCGCGCGACCACCTCGAAGTAATAGGCGAAAACCGCGATGACCGCCCAGTAGGAGACGAACTCGCCGCAGAAATACGACAGCCGGTCGATCGCCCCGGTCCAGCCGGTGCCGATATGGTCGTGATCCTTCTTTTCCTCCTCCTGCTCGATCCGGGCGAGGGCCGCGGCCGAGGGGGCGGCGTGCCGGGGCTCGGCATCGGCGCGGGCCTGGGCCTTGCGGACCATGCCGGGGATCAGCAGCGCGTCGATGGCGATGAGCGCGCAGAGCAGCATGAGGGCGTAGAAGGCGAAATCGGACCATTGCTGGCGGGCGGCGCGGGCGTTTTCCAGCGCCGGGCCGGCGGCCACGAGATCGGCCTGTGCGGTCTCGAGACGCTCGGCATCGGTGATCTTGGCCTCCTGCGCCTTTTCCAATTCCTTCTCGGCGCGGATCTGGGCAAAGGAGCCCTCCTCGGCCTCGGCGAGTTCGGCCTCCAGCCTTTCGATGCGGTCGTCGGCGCCGGTGACCCGCGGCTCCACCCGGTCGACGATGCGCTGGGCGCTGGCGACCGCGTTGGCGGTCTGGCTGACCACCTCGCGCGCCTCGCGGCCTTGCGCGTTGAAGACGAGGATGGCGAAGAAGATCGGCAGGAAGACCAGCCCCCAGAGGTTACGGAGGTAAAGCCGGTGCAGGCCGAGCAGGCCGCCGGTGAACAGGATCATGTAGGCGATGGGCACCGAGTAGCCCGGTGTTTGCGTGCGCCGGGCCATCACCATGGCGATCAGGGGGAAGACCAGAAGCCCCCCCCAGTAAAGCCAGTGCGGCAGGATGAAATCTATGCTGGGCATTGTCTTTCCGATTGTGCGCGCGGGCCGGACCCCCGCCGTGGCGGAGGCCCGGTAACTGACGGATCAGCGGCGATTGGTCAGAGGTCGAGTTCCTGACCTTCGACCATGTCGGGGGTGACGTAGCCCAGCGAGCCGGACATCATGTAGTCGAGCTGGATCTTGAAGACGCGCGCCGCGTTCTTGTCGCGGTTGGCGTATTTGTACCAGATCGGCACGGCGACCTCGGTCATGATCTCGACATCGGTCTGGCTGAGGCGGGTGACCTCGGTGCCGTCGGCCTCGAACTTGGCCCAGGCTTCCTGATCGGCCTTCTGGATGGCGGCATGGTGCGCGTCGGAATAGGCATGCACCTCCATCTCGACGAATTGCTTCATCTCGTCCGAGAGCGCGTTCCAGCTTTCCATGCCCACCGTGAGGTCCATGAGGTCGACGGGCTGGTAGACCGACATGAAGCCCGGCGGGCCCATGGAGATGTAATCGGTCACCTGGCTGAAGCCGAGCGCGTAGTTCACCGCCGGGCCCACGTAATCGGCCACGTCGATGGTGCCCTTTTCCAGCGCCGGGAAGATTTCCGAGCCGGGCAGGAGCGTGGTTTTCGCGCCGAGGGCCGAGAAAAGTTCCGCGACCATGCCGCCGGGTGCGCGCATCTTGCGGCCCGAGAAGTCATCGACCGAGCGGATCGGCACCTTGGAGTGGATGATGTTGGGCCCGTGGTGGATGGGGCCGACGAAATGCATGTTCTGCTGGGCGTAGAGTTCGCGCGCGATCTCGAGCCCGCCGAGGCCGTAGTAGAACGTGTCGAATTCATGCGGGTTGCGCAGGCCCATCGGGTAGCTGGTCAGGAACATGGCCGCCGGGATGATCCCCTGGGCGTAGATGGTGAAGGGGTTCACCGCGTCCAGTACGCCGTTCTTGACCGCGTCGAAAAGCTGGAAGTCGCCCACGACGTCATTGGCGCCGAAGGGCTCGAAGGCCAGCTCGCCGCCGCTCTTTTCCTCGATCGAGGCGGCCCAGTCCTTGAATATCTGCAGACCGATGCCGCCGGGCCACGATGTCTGGATCTTCCAGGTCGTGGTCTGGCCCTGTGCCGTGGCGATGGCCGGGGCCGAGAGCCCGGCCGCGCCCGCTGTGGCAAGCCCGGTCAGTGCGGCGCGACGTGAAATCGTCTTGTCGTATGTCATTTTTATCCTCCCTGTTGTCGGGCAAGCTGCGCAAAGCGCCCTCCCAGACGCCGGCCGCAGCATTGCCGCGCCGCCCAAACTAAAGCTTCACTGAAATTGGTAAAGGTTTTTTTCCAATTCGGCTTGTGGCGCGGGGCGGGCAAGGGCTCTGGCGACGGGCGCGCGGTCTGATAGCGTGCGGGGCAAATGGAATCGGAGAGGGACGGAGAGATGGCGGAAAAGGTATGCGTGATCATCGGCGGGGGACGCGGCATGGGCGCCGCCACGGCGCGGGAGATGCACGGGCGGGGGTACAAGCTGGCGCTGATGTCGCCGTCGGAGAGCTGCGAGGCGCTGGCGGAGGAGCTGGGCGGCGTGGCAAGGCGCGGCAAGGCGGAGGTGGCCGGGGATACGCAAGGGCTGTTCGACCTGGCGATGGAGACATACGGGCGGATCGACGCGCTGTTGATCCATGTGGGCGGGCCGCCGAAGGGGGATCTTCTGGAGATTTCCGAGGAGGACTGGGACCGGGCCAACGAGATGGTGCTGAAACCCGTGATCCGGATGGCCAAGCTGGTAACGCCGGTGATGGAGGCGCAAGGGGGCGGGTCGATCGTGGCGATAACCACGTTCTCGGCCTTCGAGCCGAGCCTGACCTTTCCCACCTCGAGCGTCTACCGGGTGGGGGTGTCGTCTTTCGCGAAGCTTTATTCCGACCGCTACGGGCCGGCGAATATCCGGTTCAACTGCCTTCTGCCGGGGTTTACCGACAGCCTCGACCTGCCGCAGAAGTTTGCCGAGATGTCGGCGCTGGGCCGGCTGGGAAAGGCCGAGGAACAGGCGAAGGCGGCGGCGTTTTTGTTGAGCGAGGACAGCGGGTTCATCACCGGCCAGTCGCTCAGGGTAGACGGGGGCGTGACGCGGCATATGTGAAGGGGGAGCGGGGATGCGCCCCGCCGCTCGGGAAAGGAGATGGTGCCGATGATCCTGCGTGTGTTTGTGTTGCTGATGGTTCTGGCCGGGCTGCCGCTGGCGGCCGGGGCCGTGGACCGGGCCGCCGTCGAGACGCAGTATCGGCAGTGGCTGGAACAGGTGGTGTGGCCGCGGGCGAAGGCGGAGGGCGTGTCGCGGGGCACGTTCGAGGCGGCGTTCCGGGGCGTCACGCTGGACTGGGACCTGCCGGACCTCGTGCCGCCGGGCGCGCAGGCAAGCACGCCCGAAAAGCAGTACCAGGCCGAGTTCGGCGTGCCCTCGTCCTATTTCGGGCGCGGCAAGGTGGAAGGCGCGGCATCGGTCGGGCGTGTGATGGCGCGGCGCCATGCCGGGGCGCTGGCCGCGGCGGAGGCGGCAACGGGCGTGCCGGGGCGGATCGTGCTGGCCGTCTGGGGGCGCGAGAGCGGGTACGGGCGCGCCGCGATCCGGCATGACGCCTTCGAGGTGCTGGGCACGAAAGGGTTCATGAGCACGCGGGCCGGGTATTTCACCGACGAATTGATCGCCGCGTTGCAGATCGCCGAGGCGGGGCATGCGCCGGGATCGGGGCTGAAGAGCAGCTGGGCCGGGGCGCTGGGCCAGCCGCAATTCATGCCCTCGCGGTTTCTGCAGTTCGCGACCGATGGCGATGGCGACGGCAAGGCCGATATCTGGGGATCGGAGGCGGATACGATCGCCTCCATCGCCGTGTATCTGGAGCATTTCGGCTGGGAGCCGGGGCGCGACTGGGGGTTCGAGGTGCGGGTGCCGGAGGCGGTGTCGTGCACGCTGGAGGGCCCCGATCAGGGGCGGCCGATTTCCGACTGGGTGGAGATGGGCGTCACGCGCGTGTCGGGGCGGCCGTTTCCGGAGCATGAGCTGGCTGGCGAGGGCTACCTGATGATGCCGGCCGGGCGGAAGGGGCCCGCCTTCATCGTGACGCCGAATTTCTACGTGCTGAAGAAGTATAACGAGAGCGACTTATATGCGCTGTTCGTGGGGCATGTGGGGGATCGCATCCAGTACGGGATCGGCGATTTCCATGGCGACTGGGGCAAGGTCGGCGGGCTGAAACGCTCGGACGTGGCGGCGATGCAGGCGGCGCTGGTGGACAAGGGCCATGATGTCGGCGGGGTCGACGGGCTGGCGGGGTTCAAGACCCGGCGGTCGATCGGGCGGTGGCAGGAGGCGGCCGGACAGGACGCGACCTGCTTTCCCGAGGCGTCGATGAAAGAGGCGTTGGTGCGGTAAGTGGCCGTTTTCTTTAAAGAGGCCTCAGCAAAACGCGTGAGATTGTGGTCACTGGGTACTTGAGACGTCTCGGGTGTGTCTATCGTACTGGATAAGGCCCGGCGGGTTGCCTGATTGGCCGTTGGTCTGGGGTGAACGGGCG